>OBMA010001685.1_pt1 | contig 13386 bp, 5 predicted proteins | sample 1539141 | NCBI WGS metagenome assembly OBMA01 (sample SAMEA3991484, study PRJEB22521) | metagenome | biome: anthropogenic terrestrial biome; feature: sewage plant; material: raw primary sludge | place: Sweden | collected 2012-09-26 | reverse complement strand
CCGATCTAGATCAATAAATTCGAGCAAGAAAACCAGCGGCGTCCTTCTGTATCAGAATTGTCAGATGCAACAAAACTAGATGAAGATAAGATCGGACAGTCTCTAATGGCTGATGGTCATCATGTTTCTATTGATGCACCTTTTCAGGATGGTGAAGATAACTGTATGTTAGATGTTATGGCAGGAGGTGATGATAGCCGTACAGACCGCCAAGTAGACCACGAGTCAATGGCTCAAGAACTTAATTCTGTTCTTTCAAAAGTATTAAAAGATCGTGAGATTACAATAATAAGAGAATGTTTTGGCATTGGTTGTCACGAAAAAGGGCTTGAAGAAATAGGCGACCAATTAGGTCTTACGCGTGAGCGTGTACGCCAAATAAGAGAAAAGAGTATCACAAAGCTACGTGACAGTGGTAATGCAAAAATTCTAGTCAAGTATTTAGGGTAGAAACCGCATAAAAACTTTAAGAAAGCAAACATAGTTGCAAAAGACAAGAAACTTCGTTTTTTATTTTGTTCTAGTTTTCGTTTTCACTATCTTTGCATAAATGAAAGAAAACTGGCATCATAAAACATTATATGCGATGCTGGGTATGATTTTTCTCATGCCCAGCATCACTTTTTCTCATGAACGTCCTGACACTGCGTTCATTAGACGTATGTTCAGTTATTCAAAAACAATAAGCAAAAATACAAATGGACTTAAGACAAATATATACCTAAAATATCGTATTCATACCGATAAAAGAAATTTCACATTGTTTTGTGTACCAACAATGTATGAGATTGCAAAAGGTAACCGTGAATATTTTGGTGAAACATACAGTACAATATCATTTAATAAAATAAATGATTATAAAGAACTTGAATATATAAGTACGGGGACTATTCCACATAATAGGAAAACCTTCCCTACTCTTCTAGGATATCTAACACCAAGTATATATGAAAATACATTATTCAAAAATCAAATATTATCTCCATTTGAAAAATCAAATCACAAATATTACAAATATAATGTGACATTTTTATTAAATGGAAAAGTAAAGATAAGTTATAAACCGCGTGTATATAGCACACAACTAGTTCATGGTTGGGCTCTAGCAGATTATTCAACAGGAAGAATCATAACTGCAGAGATAGATGGAGAATATGACATGGTTGCTTTTGCTGTTAATTTAGAGATGGGAAAAGAAGGGATAATGTCTTTACTACCTAAAAAATGTGATCTCCATGTGCAGTTTAAATTTCTTGGAAATAAAATACAGTCTTGGTTAAAATGTTCATTATGTGATCCGATATCATTACCTAGTAACATTTTGGATTCACATAGTCGTAAAACGATGACACTGTTACGTCCGGAACCTCTTACAGAGCATGAAAACAATATATATAGTAATTTTGACTCTATCAATGCTGTAAAAGATAGCACTCAAAGGAATAAAAAGAGTTATACAAAAAAAACTTCTGAAATATGGAATACATTAGGAGAAAACCTTGTAAACAGACTTGGAACTGATTTTGGTGATAATGAAAAAGGCTCTTTTCAAACATCACCGATATTCAACCCTTTATATATGAGTTATTCACAAAGGAAAGGCTTAACATATAGATTTGATGTAAATATAAATTATGATTTCAACAATAATAGTAATATAGCCTTAAACATAAAAACAGGTTTACTATTAAAACTACGCCAATTATTCGTTGATTTTCCGCTTAAACTAGGGTACAATAATCGGAAACATGCTTTTACTCAATTTACAGTAGGTATTGGTAATAGAATAACAAATTCCAGTATACTTGATGAAATAAAGCAAGGCAAACCTGACTCTATTAATTTTGACAAGATGAATCTTGATTATTTCAAGGACTTCTATATGAAATTGGAAAATAACTATGACATATCTGATTATTTAACTATTAATGCCGGAATCGTTTTCCACCGCAGGTCAGCTGTAGACAAGTCCGGGTTTGAAAAAAATAATCGTCCATCTGTATATAAAGCTTTCGCCCCTGCTTTAAGATTAGTATATCGCCCTTTTAAGTGGAATGGACCTGTCATTACTGCAGACTACGAAAAATGTTTAGATAAACTAATGGGATCAGACATGAGTTATGAAAGGTGGGAATTTAATGCATCAATGAAGAAAAATTTTAAAAGGATGTGTGTATTGTCAGTAAGGTTTGGTGGTGGCTTTTATACAGCAAAGAGTGATAAAACATACTTTTTAGACTATACTAATTTCAGAGAGAATAATTTAATCGGCGGATGGAATGATGACTGGACAGGCGATTTCCAGTTATTAAATAGTAATTGGTACAATGCATCAAGTTATTATGTACGAAATAACATAACCTATGAGCGTCCACTGCTTATTGCGACATGGATTCCAATAATAGGCCATTATATAGAAAACGAACGTATTTACATGAATACACTATTTGTTAATCATCTTAATCCATATATAGAATATGGATATGGTTTTACTAACAGTTTCTTTTCATTAGGAGCTTTTGTTGGAACCATAAATGGAAAATACGATGGATTCGGATGTCGTTTTACATTTGAATTGTTTAGTAAATGGTAATTAAAGAAAAATATTTATATGCAAAAACCACTAACTGTATACAAAGCAAGTGCTGGAAGCGGAAAGACTTTCACTCTTGCAACAGAATATATTAAACTTTTGATTGAGAACCCACAGTGTTATAGTAAAATACTTGCTGTTACGTTTACAAACAAAGCAACAGAAGAGATGAAAATGCGTATACTTAGTCATTTATATGGCATATGGAAAAATTTGCCAGACTCTAAAGTATACAAGGCTGTAGTAATGAAGTCTTTGGATAATGTATCAGAAAAATATGTGTCGGATCAAGCTGGGAAAGCTCTATCTCTCCTACTCCATAATTTCAATTATTTCCGTGTTGAAACTATTGATTCCTTTTTTCAGTTCGTACTTCGCAACCTTGCAAGAGAATTGGATTTAACGCCAAATTTACGCATTGGACTCAATGATTATCAAGTAGAAGAACAAGCTGTTGATTCTATTATTGAAAATTTAGATAATAGTAGCGAAATGCTACAATGGTTATTTTCTTATATAATGGAAAATATATCTGATGATAAGACATGGAATGTTATTTGGCAAATAAAAAAATTCGGAAAGACTATATTTAGAGATTATTATAAAGATGAAAGTAAGAATCTAAACATAAGGCTCTCCGAGAAAAATTTCCTAGACAACTATATTCGTCAGATAAGAGAAATAAGAGATAAAGCTAAAGACACTATGACAATGTATGCAGAGTCATTCTTTGATGCTTTAGATAATGAGGGACTTAAAGTGGAAAATCTTAAGGGAGGTTCTCGTGGCATTTCGAGTTACTTCAATAAATTAAAAAGTGACGATTTTAGCGACGATAAATGTATTAATGTAACGATGGCTGCTCATTTGGAGAATCCTGCTAATTGGATTAAAAAGAGCACTAAGGATGGCCGTAATATCCTCAACATTGTGGAATCTACTCTATATCCAGTATTGAAATGTGCAGAAAATGTTCGTTCTGAACAATGGAAGCTTTACAAGTCAGCTTCGGCCACATTACGACACATAAGTCAACTTAGACTTTTGAATGTTATAGAAAAGAAGGTTAGAGAAATGAACGATGAAGCCGGTCGATTTTTGTTAAGTGACACCCAGCAGTTATTACATGAACTAATTGATGATAGTGATTCTCCTTTTATATTTGAGAAAATAGGTGCAAAGCTTGAACATATAATGATTGATGAATTTCAGGATACGAGCATTGTGCAGTGGCAAAACTTTAAAATATTATTATATGAATGTATGAGTCATGACTATAAGAACCTTATCGTAGGCGATGTAAAACAAAGTATATATCGATGGCGTTCTGGTGATTGGCGATTACTAAATAATATAGATAAGCAGTTTAACGGTAAACAGTTGGACGTACTAAGTCTATCTACAAATTATCGTTCTCAACGCAATATAATACAATTCAACAACTATTTCTTTGGGTCTGCAACGGCTATACAATGTCGTGAATTATCTGAAAAAGGAAATATAAAGGAAGCCGAGCAACTAGAACGGGCTTATTCTGATGTAATTCAATCTATACCTGATAATAAGGCGATTGCAGGACTTGTTAGGATAACTATGTTGTCTGCAGATAATTATGAAGATAAAATGCTTTGTGAGACACTTGATACAATCAAATATTTAATAAGCAAAGATATTGATGCTTCAAAGATAGCTGTTCTTTTAAGGAAAAATGGGAATATTGTAAAGACTGCAAATTACTTATCTGAACATTTAGAAGGAGTTAAGATTGTTTCTGATGAAGCTTTTCGCCTAGATGCTTCTATTTCTGTATTGATTCTTGTTCAATCATTGCAGTTACTTGCACATCCAGAAGATCGCTTAGCAAAGTCATTTTTAGTTAAAGCTTTACAAAAACAGATATTGTGTAATGAGCTATCTGACAATGAGATATTTGTATCTGATAAAGCGATGGATGAATTATTGCCGGAGTCTTTTATACTTAATTTTGAAAAACTCAAAACCATTTCGTTATACGACCTTGTAGAGCAATTATATAAAATATTCTCTTTAGACAAATTGCCTGGACAGAGCGCATATATCTGCACCTTTTTCGACCAAATAAGTTCTTTTGTATCTGAAAGTAGTACAGATATTGATGATTTTCTAGAAGAATGGAATAATTCCATCTGTTCAAAAACAATACAAAGTGATGAATTGGACGGTATACGTTTAATTACAATACACAAAAGCAAAGGACTTGAGTATGATAATGTAATAGTGCCTTTTTGCGACTGGAACCTTGATAGCAGAGATACAATATGGTGTGAACCAAATATAGAACCATTCTCACAACTCCCTATTGTTCCCATTGATTGTAGTGCAAAAAACATGATGGGTACTATATATGAAAAAGATTATATTAATGAAAGCCTTCAAAACACTGTAGACAATCTAAATTTATTATATGTAGCTTTCACAAGAGCTAAAAACAATCTTTTCGTAATCGGTAAAAAAGATACATATGCTAATAATCGTTCTCAACTTATTCAAGCCACTTTAGAAAGTCTAATTAATAGTATGCCTGGTTGTACCCTTAAAAATAATTATAATGGTGATAATCTATTGTTTGAATACGGTTCTATATGTATAAAAGAAATGATAGTTGGCAATACTTCAAAAAATGTTTTTTTGCAAGAAACCAAACCAGAAAGTATAGAAATTAAGTCATTTGATAATCCTGTCGGATTCAGACAAAGTAATAAAAGTATTGAATTTATCGAAAATGAAGAAGATGATGAAGAATTTTCACAAAACAATTATATTCAGATAGGTAATATTCTACACCATTTATTTTCAACAATACGAAATATTAATGATATAGATCCAGTGCTTCATCAATTTCAATCAGAAGGTTTGCTTTACGATGAGAGTATTACAAAAGACAAATTATCTAAAATGATAGGTCTTAGACTTAAAGATAAACGTGTAGAAGATTGGTTCTCGCCACACTGGACTGTTTTTAATGAATGTTCTATAATAAGTGTGGATAAAGAAACCAACGAAATAATTGAAAAACGTCCGGATAGAGTAATAACAGATGGTAAACAGATTATTGTGATTGATTTCAAGTTCGGTAAACAGAATTATAAATACCAATATCAAGTAAAAGAATATATGAATCTTCTTGTTGGCATGGGATACAAAAGTATCAAAGGATATATTTGGTACGTATATAGTAATCAAATAAACGAAATAGAGTTATGAAAAAAACATTTTTGCAATATACAGCTGAAAGTCTTTTAGAAAAATTCAATTGCGATTTGTCTGGGGTAACAGTAGTTTTTCCAAACAAGAGAGCCTCACTATTCTTTAATGAATATTTAGCGAGAGCCGCTAAACGCCCTATTTGGAGCCCATCTTATATTACTATCAGTGAATTATTTCGTCAACATTCTAAACTTACGGTTGGCGACCCTATTAAATTAATTTGTGATTTACACAAGAGCTTTGTACGCCAAACAGGAATTGATGAAACTTTAGATAGATTCTATGGCTGGGGTCAATTACTTTTGGCTGATTTTGATGATATAGATAAAAATATGGCCGATGCCGACAAGGTCTTCCAGAATCTATCTGATTATCATAATTTCGATAATATTGATTATCTTAGTGATGAACAGATAAAAGTCCTCCATAAATTTTTCGAAAACTTTGATGAGACACACAATAGCAAACTAAAAGATAAGTTTTTAAAATTATGGAGCAGATTGAGGAATATTTATGAAGACTATAATTCACAATTAACTAATCAAGGAATTGCATATGAAGGTGCATTGTATCGTAAGGTAGTACAAGACAACACGACAGATTTTGGCTGTCGCTGTTATGTCTTTGTTGGTTTCAATGTCCTCCAAAAGGTTGAAACTATGCTATTTGATCATCTCATAAAAGAAAAAAAGGCTTTATTCTATTGGGATTTCGACAAATATTATCTTAATGACAAAAGTGAAGCAGGGCATTACGTTAAACAATACTTAAAGAGATATCCAAATGAATTAGATTATGATGACGATAATATTTATAATAATTTCTCAAACAAAAAAGATATAACTTATATTAGCGTGCCAACAGAAAATATACAGGCACGTTATATTACAAAATGGCTACGTTCAAATAATCGCATTGAAGCAGGACGTAATACCGCTATAGTACTTTGTGATGAAAGCCTTTTACAGGGCGTAATTCATTGTTTACCACCCGAAGCTGATAAAGTTAATATAACTATAGGATACCCGTTGTCTCAGTCTCCTGTATATTCTTTCGTATGTAAATTAATAAAATTACAGACTTCTGGCTACTCTAACAATGATGGTAGGTTCCGCCTTAATTATGTAAAATCATTACTTAAACATCCTTATGCTAATTATGTTTCAGAGAACTGTACTACTTTATTAAATAGCATAAACGAGAATAAAATATCGTATTTATATTTAAGTCAATTATGTATTGATGAAAATCTCACAATGCTATTTGGAATGTCACATGAGAAAGGAACTACACGTGAATTTCTTTGCGAATTATCGCACTGGATACTGATTGTTCTAAAACACATAGCAAAACAAAAAGTAGACAATGCACCATTATTTCAAGAATCTGTATTCCGTACATATACGATTGTTAACAGATTGGTAAACCTTATCGAGAGTGATGACTTGGATGTAGATATAAACACATATGAGAGACTTTTGGGACAGATAATCAGTTCAAGCAACATTCCATTCCACGGAGAACCAGCCATTGGAGTTCAGATAATGGGTTTATTGGAAACTCGAAATTTAGATTTTGATCACATTCTGTTAATATCATGTAATGAGGGCAATATGCCTAAAGGTGTAAATGACTCATCTTTCATACCATATAGCATACGAAAATCTTATGGACTAACTGTAATAGACAATAAAGTAGCTATCTATGCATATTATTTTCATCGCCTTCTACAAAGAGCTGGTGATATTACAATTACTTATAATAACTCTACTGAAAATGGAAAAACAGGAGAGATGAGTCGTTTCATGCTTCAAATGATGGTTGAAGGTAATCATAATATATTATATAAGACCCTACGTACAGGACAGTCTAACATTAAAAGAAATGTTGACAATATAGAAAAGACAGACGCTGTATACAAAATATTATGCGACCGCTTTTCTGGCGACAATCTGCTTACACCAACAGCTATCAATAAATATATGAGATGTCAATTGCAATTTTATTATAACTACATTGCGGGTATAAAAGAACCTGAAGAAAATGATGAGGATAAGATTGACAATAGAATTTTTGGAAATATATTTCATGATTCAGTGGAGTATATCTATAAAAGATTGCAAATTAATAATGGTGAAGTAAGAAAAGGTGATATAGAAGCTTTGCTGAAAAATAAATTTGAGATAGAGATAATTGTTGATAAGATATTTGCTAAAGATTTGTTTAATGCAAAAGACAATAGTACTTTTAAGCCTCAATATAATGGCATACAATTAATCAACCGTGAAGTGATTATTAAGTACATAAATCAATTGTTGGAAATAGATATGAAATTAGCTCCATTTACAATATTAGGAGTAGAAAAGGAAGTGAAAAAAGATATGAGTATAGGTAATTTAAGTATTAAGATTGGGGGGCGTATTGATAGATTAGACATAATTAGAGACGATGAGGGAGAGCGTATAAGGGTTGTGGATTATAAGACTGGCTCGTATTTGCCATATCCACTAAAAGGAGTTGATGAAATTTTTGACCCCAAAAAGATACAAAATCATAATGATTATTACTTACAGACATTTCTTTATTCATTGTTAGTTCATGATTCGCAGGAATATAATACAGATGATCTACCTGTTAGTCCTGCGCTGCTCTATATACAGCATTCTGGAGTTCAGAATTATGACCCTACCCTATGCTTCGGAAAAGAGAAAATAGTCAATGTAGCTAGCTATAGAAACAGTTATATGACAAATTTACTCCATGTAATAAATAAAATATTTGATAAATCAGACATGTTTGAGCCTACTAATGATGAAAATATTTGTTCTACGTGTCCTTATGCTAATATGTGTGGAATTTAGACAGGCTCAAAAAACAGTATATTTATTTTGAATATTCTGAAACTTACATTAACTTTGCACACTTAAACAGATAGGACAAACAATATGAGTGATTTCATCGAGATAAAAGGTGCTCGCGTCAATAATCTTAAGAATATTGATGTTAACATTCCTCGTAATAAATTTATTGCTATAGCTGGAGTTAGCGGTTCCGGAAAATCATCGCTGGCATTTGACACTCTTTATGCTGAAGGGCAGAGACGATATGTTGAAAGTCTATCATCTTACGCTCGGCAATTTCTAGGTCGAATGAGTAAACCAGAATGCGACTTCATAAAAGGCATACCACCTGCTATAGCTATAGAACAGAAAGTAAATAGTCGCAATCCACGCTCTACAGTTGGTACCTCTACGGAAATATATGAATATCTCCGCTTGCTATATTCACGTATCGGTCGTACATATTCACCTATAAGTGGAGAGGAAGTCAAAAAACATTCTACTGAAGATATAGTGCAGTGTATGCTTAAATATTCCAAAGGAACTAAGTTTGTAGTACTAACACCATTAAAAATTCCCGAAGGTCGTACACTTGAAAAACAGTTAGAGATGGATATTAAAGAGGGGTATAGTAGAATTTGGCACAAAGAAGACTTTATAAGAATAGATGATTTCATCGAAAATAAAGAGAACCTGAAAATACCTGTATCAGAACTTTTGCTTGTAATAGATAGGTTATCAGTTGATGACAGCAAAGATTCAATAGCAAGATTGGTTGATTCTGTCGAAACAGCTTTTTACGAAGGAGATGGTGAGTGTGTCATCATATTTTTACCTTCTATGATAAGGTATGAATTCTCGATGAAATTTGAAGCTGATGGCATTAAATTCGAAGAGCCAAACGATAATATGTTTTCATTTAATTCGCCAATTGGGGCATGTCCTAATTGTGAAGGATTTGGAAAAGTAATTGGTATAGATGAAAAATTAGTAATACCTAACACAGCGTTGAGTGTATATGATGGTTGTGTTCTGTGTTGGCATGGAGATGTTATGTCATCTTGGAAAAATGAATTTATACGAAGAGCTAAGCAGTATGATTTCCCTATATTTAAGCCATATTACGAGCTCACCCATCAAGAGAAAGAGTGGTTATGGCATGGTCTGCCTTGCGATAAAGATAAAGATATTAAAGAAAGATTCTGCATAGATAGCTTCTTTAGTATGATAAAAGAAAATCAATATAAAATACAATACCGTGTTATGTTGAGCCGTTACAGGGGCAAAACTGTATGCCCAATATGTCATGGTACACGTTTACGAAAAGAGGCAAGTTATGTTAAAATATGCGGTCGTAATATATCAGATTTGGTTGAGATGCCAATAATCCAACTGGCAGATTGGTTTAACAAGATTGAACTAGATGAGCATGATAAAAATATAAGCAAGCGTTTGTTGCTTGAAATAAAGAGTCGCTTACATTTTCTAATAGAAGTTGGTTTAGGATATCTTACACTCAATAGAACATCTAATACACTTAGTGGTGGTGAAAGTCAACGTATAAATCTTACAACATCACTTGGAAGTAGTCTTGTTGGCTCTCTATATATTCTTGATGAACCAAGTATTGGATTACATAGTCGTGATACATTTAGATTGATAAATGTATTAAAGGAACTTCAATCTATTGGAAATACTGTAGTTGTTGTTGAGCATGACGAAGATTTGTTACGTGCAGCTGACTATCTTATAGATATAGGCCCAGATGCTGGTCGTCTTGGTGGTAAGGTCGTATTTGAAGGTAATGCTTCAGAAATAAACAAAGATGCTATTATCAAATATCCTGAAAGTTATACTGTAAAATATCTTACAGGAGAAGAGACAACACCCATACCTGCAAGTCGTAGAAGATGGAATAGATCAATAAATATATTAGGTGCCAGGATGAATAACCTTAGAGGAATAAATGTAAAGATACCTCTCAATGTTTTAAATGTTATCTCAGGAGTTAGTGGTTCTGGAAAATCAAGTCTCATCAAAGGTATACTTTATCCTGCACTTAAGCGACGAATAAACGAAGTGGCTGAAGCTCCGGGAGAATATCAAGATTTAACAGGTGACATAGAAATGATTAAACATGTTGAATTTGTTGACCAAAATCCTATAGGAAAGAGCACCCGTTCAAATCCAGCTACATATGTTAAGGCTTATGATGAAATACGTAAACTATTTGCAGATCAACCACTTTCTCAACAAATGGGATTCACTCCGCAATATTTCTCATTTAATATTGAAGGTGGAAGATGTGAAGAATGCAAGGGTGCTGGTGAAATAACTGTAGAGATGCAATTTATGGCCGATATTGTATTAGAATGTGATTCTTGCCACGGACAGAGATTCAAAAAAGATATATTGGAAGTCAAATATGAAGGCAAAAATATTAATGATATTCTTAATATGACCGTTTCAGAAGCTATAGACTTTTTCTCTACCAACAATCAAAAGACAATAGTTCTGCGTTTGAGTTCTCTTGAAAAAGTTGGATTGGGGTATATAAAGTTAGGACAAAACTCTTCAACGCTATCTGGTGGTGAAAACCAACGCGTAAAGTTAGCTTATTTTATTGGACAAGAAAGAACAGAACATACCATGTTTATTTTTGATGAACCTACAACTGGACTTCATTTTCACGATATTAAGAAATTACTTAATGCTTTTGATGCTCTCATTGAACGAGGCCATTCAATCATCGTAATAGAGCATAATATGGACATTATCAAATGTGCTGATTATATTTTAGATCTTGGACCAGATGGAGGTGATAAGGGAGGTAATCTTGTTGCAGCAGGTACACCTGAAGAGATAATAAAATGCAACGATTCAATTACAGGTAAATACCTTAAAGAAAAATTATTGCAATAAAAAAAATATCCGCCAAATAGGGCGGATATTTTTTTATAAAATCATTATATTAAAGACTAAGTGATTTTTTAATTGCAACTATTTTTTCATCTGCTTCCTTGTTACACCGTTCATAGCAACCAGGGCATTTCATATTTCCTTTAATTTCAATATAGAACTTTATTTTTGGTTCAGTTCCTGAAGGGCGAACACTTACCTTTGTATCATCATCACAGAACCACTGAAGTACATTACTTGTGCTAGGCATATCAAGTTTAGTTAAATTTCCATGAGCGTCTTTACATTCAAGAGTTTTATAATCTTTCCACATTACAACTTTGCTTTCTCCAAGTTCCTTAGGAGGATTATCACGGAAATTAGTCATCATCTGTTTAATTTCGTCAGCACCGGTCTTACCTGGCTTAACCACATTGACGGTGAACTCCTTTGAGAAACCATATTCTAGATAAATTTCCATTATGACATCATAAAGGGTCTTCCCATTATCTTTTGCCCAAGCACAAATCTCTGCTAGCAAAGAACATGCAGAAACAGAATCCTTGTCACGAACAAAATCTTCTGCAAGGAAACCGTAGCTTTCTTCACCTCCGCCAATATACTGCTGCTTACCTTCTGAAATTAATATTTCATGTGCAATCCATTTAAATCCTGTATAGCAGTCACGCATCTCTATATGGTTCTTGTCTGCTATTTTCTTGATAACTTCAGTAGTAACAATAGTTTTAACAATGAAATCGTTAGGTTTCATCTTACCTGTTTTTATACGGTTTGTAATAATGTAATATAAAAACAGGAGACATGTTTGATTACCATTAACTAATATCCATTCACCTTTATCATTTTTGCAAGCCATACCTACGCGATCTGCATCTGGATCTGACGCCATAACGATATCTGCATCTAATTCTTTTGCGTCACGAAGTGCCAATGTAAGTGCTTCACCATTTTCTGGATTAGGACTTTGTACGGTAGAGAAATTACCATCCTTTACCATCTGCTCTTTCACACAATGCACATTCTCGAATCCCCATAATTTGAGACTACGCGGTATTAACATCATGCCTGTACCGTGCAAAGGTGTATAAACAATTTTAATGTCTTTTTGACGTTTTATTGCCTCTGGGTCTATAGATAGTTCATGTACTTTTTCCAGATAGATTTTATCTACTTCATCTCCGATAATTTCAATCAGTTCTTTATTTCCATTAAACTTAACGTCTTCTACTCTTACTTTATTAACTTCATTGATAATTCCCTCATCATGAGGAGCTAATACTTGAGCCCCATCTTCCCAATAAGCTTTATAACCATTGTACTCTTTAGGATTATGGCTAGCTGTAATATTTACACCACTCTGACATCCAAAATGGCGTATAGCAAACGAGCACTCTGGCGTAGGGCGCATATCGTCAAAAAGGTATACCATAATACCATTTGCAGAGAATATATTGGCTACTGTTTCAGCAAATAGTCTACTACTATTACGGCAATCATGACATACAACTACCGATATTTGTTTTAAACCCTTAAAGTTCTTCTTAAGATAATTTGCAAGTCCCTGAGTGGCCATACCTACCGTATATATATTCATACGATTAGACCCTGCGCCCATTATACCTCGCAGTCCACCTGTTCCGAATTCCAAATCTTTATAAAAACTTTCTATCAGTTCATCTTTATTACTATTTTCAATTAGTTTTTTTACTTGATTTTTAGTATCATCATCAAATGCAGGCGAAAGCCATTCCTTCGCCTTTGCCTCACACTGGGCTATAAGTTCTGTAT
>OBMA010001682.1_pt1 | contig 13396 bp, 6 predicted proteins | sample 1539141 | NCBI WGS metagenome assembly OBMA01 (sample SAMEA3991484, study PRJEB22521) | metagenome | biome: anthropogenic terrestrial biome; feature: sewage plant; material: raw primary sludge | place: Sweden | collected 2012-09-26 | reverse complement strand
AACACCGACAAAAAATTGGTTTGTCTGCGTTTTGACGGAGAGCTATTGACTTGTAGGTTCACTTTTTCACACACCGCACTATGCATGTATGTTGCATTTTTATTATTCATCCGCACGTGGCTGCACACGTGAATGAAAAAGAAGCAATACTATCTTTATATATTGAGGCAATCAGAAAGAAGTTACAGGCTAACAATCAAATCGGCCAATAAAAGAGCATAACAAGGCAGGAACAGCTATGAAGTTTGGTGAGCACTTGAGCAAGTCTCTTATTAGACAGTACAGCTACTATTATATTAGTTATGATGATCTGAAGACTGAGCTAGAAGATAACTTATCTAAGAATAACGGTCAGTGGACGCAAGAATTGGAAACAGATTTTTTAGAATCTTTGGAGATCGAGTTAGACAAGGTTTACACATTTTGCAAAGTTAAGCATAGTGAAGTTTTTAGACGTGTAAAAGAGGTTCAAGAACAAGTGCAACATACTGTTCGTTTGTTAGACTCCAATAATCCTCCTACTCAGCTAGATTTTGAGATTCTAGAAGAAGAACTAAGTGATATCATTGCCGATGTTCATGATCTAGCAAAGTTTTCGAGACTAAACTACACTGGTTTCCAAAAGATTATCAAGAAACACGATAAGAAGACAGGTTTTATCTTGAAACCAGTTTTCCAAGTTAGATTAGACTCTAAACCATTTTTCAAGGAAAACTATGACGAACTAGTCGTTAAAATTTCCCAACTATATGATATTGCCAGAACTTCAGGTCGCCCAATCAAGGGAGACTCATCTGCTGGTGGGAAGCAACAAAATTTCGTTAGACAGACAACAAAGTATTGGGTTCACCCTGATAACATTACAGAATTGAAGCTGATCATCTTGAAGCATTTACCAGTGTTGGTCTTCAACACTAATAAGGAATTCGAAAGAGAAGATTCCGCTATTACTTCGATCTATTTTGATAATGAAAATCTAGACCTTTATTATGGCAGATTAAGAAAAGATGAAGGTGCAGAAGCCCACAGATTGAGATGGTATGGGGGTATGTCTACAGACACGATCTTTGTAGAAAGAAAGACCCATAGAGAGGATTGGACTGGTGAGAAATCTGTCAAGGCAAGATTTGCGCTAAAGGAACGTCATGTTAATGACTTCTTAAAGGGTAAATATACTGTTGATCAAGTATTTGCCAAGATGCGTAAAGAAGGCAAGAAACCAATGAACGAAATTGAAAACTTGGAGGCGTTAGCATCCGAAATTCAATACGTCATGTTAAAGAAAAAGTTGAGACCTGTAGTGAGATCATTCTACAATAGAACTGCTTTTCAATTACCTGGTGATGCAAGAGTTCGTATCTCCCTTGATACAGAGTTAACTATGGTGAGAGAAGACAACTTTGATGGTGTGGATAGAACTCATAAGAATTGGAGGAGAACTGATATTGGTGTCGATTGGCCATTCAAGCAGCTAGATGACAAGGATATTTGCCGTTTCCCATATGCAGTCCTGGAAGTTAAATTGCAAACTCAACTAGGTCAAGAACCTCCAGAGTGGGTACGTGAATTAGTCGGGTCTCACTTAGTTGAGCCAGTCCCAAAATTCTCCAAGTTTATTCATGGTGTGGCTACCTTACTAAATGATAAAGTGGATTCAATCCCATTTTGGTTACCTCAAATGGATGTTGATATCAGGAAACCTCCACTACCAACAAATATTGAAATAACAAGACCCGGTAGATCCGATAACGAAGATAACGACTTCGATGAGGATGATGAGGATGACGCTGCTTTGGTTGCTGCCATGACAAACGCACCCGGTAATTCTCTTGATATAGAAGAATCTGTTGGTTACGGGGCTACTTCAGCCCCCACCTCCAACACTAATCATGTTGTTGAGAGTGCTAATGCTGCTTATTATCAAAGAAAGATCAGGAATGCCGAAAATCCTATCTCCAAGAAATACTATGAAATCGTGGCATTTTTTGACCACTATTTTAACGGTGATCAAATATCTAAAATCCCAAAAGGTACTACTTTTGATACTCAAATTCGTGCCCCACCGGGAAAGACGATATGTGTGCCAGTTCGTGTGGAACCAAAAGTTTACTTTGCCACTGAAAGAACCTACCTGTCTTGGTTGTCCATCTCGATATTGTTGGGCGGTGTCTCCACTACTTTATTAACATATGGTTCACCAACAGCCATGATTGGCTCCATTGGGTTCTTTATTACTTCCTTGGCTGTGTTGATACGTACTGTTATGGTTTATGCCAAGAGAGTGGTAAACATTAGACTAAAGAGAGCAGTAGATTATGAGGATAAGATCGGGCCTGGCATGGTTTCTGTGTTTCTAATTCTCTCTATTTTATTTTCCTTTTTCTGCAACCTAGTTGCTAAATGAATACACAGCGTGTTTTTTTTACTGTATAATTAAGTAATAATCATATTAGATATAATAATTTCTTTAGCGCCATTTTTTTATATATGAGAACTACCCTCTTGCCTGAAATGCACACCTTCACCAGGCGCACACTGGTTCAAAAATAGTAAACAAAATCATGCGAAAATACAATAAAAGACGTTAACTTGATAGAATGAAAGCGTACGCAAAGAAACGTATCTCTTACATGCCATCGTCACCATCACAAAATGTTGTTAACTTTGAAGAAATCGAAACTCAAAAGGAAAACATTCTTCCCCTGAAGGAAGGCAGATCAGCAGCGGCACTCTCGAAAGCGATACATCAACCACTGGTGGAAATAAACCAAGTTAAATCAAGCTTCGAACAAAGACTGATAGATGAGCTCCCTGCATTAAGCGACCCAATTACTTTGTATCTTGAATACATAAAGTGGCTGAACAACGCCTATCCACAAGGCGGTAATTCCAAACAATCTGGAATGCTCACCCTTTTGGAGCGATGTTTATCTCACTTAAAGGATTTGGAGAGATATCGCAATGATGTTAGGTTTCTTAAAATATGGTTTTGGTACATAGAACTTTTTACCAGAAATTCATTCATGGAAAGCAGAGACATTTTCATGTATATGTTAAGAAATGGAATTGGTTCCAAGTTAGCGTCATTTTATGAAGAATTTACGAATCTATTAATTCAGAAAGAAAAATTTCAATATGCCGTGAAAATTCTACAGCTAGGAATCAAAAATAAGGCTAGGCCTAATAAGGTTTTAGAAGACCGGTTAAACCATCTCCTGAGAGAACTGGGGGAAAACAATATTCAGCCAGGAAATGAAACATCGATGGACTCGTTAGAGTCTACAGTACTTGGGAAAACCAGATCTGAATTTGTCAATAGACTAGAACTTGCAAATCAAAATGGCACATCAAGTGACGTCAATTTAACAAAAAACAACGTATTTGTAGATGGAGAAGAGTCTGATGTAGAACTATTCGAAACTCCGAATAGAGGTGTTTATAGAGATGGTTGGGAAAATTTTGACTTAAAGGCAGAAAGGAACAAAGAAAACAACGTTAGAATATCAGTGCTAGAAGCAAATACCAATCTGGGTGAGCTTAAACAACATGAGATGTCATCGCAAAAAAAGAGACCATACGATGAAAAACTACCGATCTTTAGAGATTCTATAGGTAGAAGTGACCCTGTTTATCAAATGATTAATGCAAAGGACCAGAAACCAGAAAAAATTGACTGTAATTTTAAACTGATTTATTGTGAAGATGAGGAATCTAAAGGTGGTAGACTAGAATTTTCGCTAGAAGAAGTCTTGGCAATTTCTAGAAACGTTTATAAAAGGGTTAGGACAAATAGGAAACATCCAAGAGAAGCAGATTTAGGGCAAGAAGAAAGCGCAAATCAAAAAGAAGCTGAAGCACAATCGAAAAGACCAAAAATAAGTAGAAAAGCCTTAGTCTCCAAGTCGTTGACCCCCTCAAACAAGGGAAGAATGTTTTCTGGCGAAGAGTACATAAACTGCCCTATGACGCCAAAGGGACGAAGCACTGAGACGTCTGATATCATCTCAGCTGTCAAGCCGCGGCAGTTAACCCCAATTTTAGAAATGAGAGAATCAAATTCTTTTTCTCAAAGCAAAAATTCTGAGATCATTTCAGATGATGACAAGTCGAGTTCGTCTTTCATATCGTACCCACCACAGCGTTGAAATAAAACTAATCTCATGAATGAGTAAGTATACTGGCCAATCGTAAACACATCGACGGCCGACTTTTTTATTTAAAGCACAGATGATATAATGATTATTTAACGAATGATACTTCTATATTAAATCCTATGAGGAGTAATATAAATATAAAAAGGCCAATTTTAAAATGAACGTTTGTCCAATTAACGCTTATGACATACTGTAGGGATGACAAAATTATAGTGAGGACTTTAATTCTATATAAATACATTACAATAGTATAAAAAAAACAAAAAAATGTGAAGAAACACCAAATATTAAGCGGCAGTAATGAAGTTTAACCTCGAGGCTATTATTCTTGTTTTCTTACACCACTAACAATATCATCAACCCTTAATAGTAAACATGCACTTTCAATAGCGGTTTTGACACTTTGCTGCTTGATGACTTCAGGTTCCCAAATACCGTAACTAACCATATCTACAATTTTCCCCTTGTCACCATCAATACCTGTTGTAAAATTTCCCTGTGCGTGTTTGGCTCTTAGCTGGGATAGGAGTCTAATAGGATCACCACCTGCATTTTGTATCAAAGTACGTGGAATACACTCCATAGCATCAGCTACAGCTTGGTATGGCCATTGCTGGATCCCTTCTAATTGCTTTGCCTTTTCTGCTAATTTGACAGAAACTGCCATCTCGGTGGCACCACCACCTGGGGACAAGGAAGGACTCAACATCACATTACGAGCAACAGCCATAGCATCTTGTAGGTTACGATCTATTTCGTTTAATATATCTTTGGAACCACCACGTAACATTATGGTACAAGCTTTTGGTTCCTTGCAGTTATCCAAAAATGAGAAATATTCGTCCCCAATCATTTCTACTTTGAATAATCCACAGTTTGTACCGACATCACTTTCCTTCAAGTCCTCTACACGATTGACAATGGTTGCACCAGTTACACGAGCAATTCTATTATTGTCTGATTTCTTCACTCTTCTTAAAACACTACATCCACCCTTTAGTAAATAATGCTGTGCTAGATCTGAAACACCTTTTTCAGTGATGACTAGTGTTGGCCTAACGGCTAAAATTTGTTCACACATTAGCTGAACTTGTTCTTCTTCGATTTGTAAAATCCTATTCCAATCTTCCTCCTTTTCAATTTCTATGTTGGTTTGAGATTCACCCTTCTTATATTCTAGTGGACAATCCAAAAGAACAACACGTGGATTCTCTATGTGACGGGACATCTTTGGATGAACAACATCCTTGTTCAATAAGACACCCTTTAAGACACGAGAATCTAGAACATCCCCCCCAGGAATCTTCTCCACACGGACATATCTTTTGATATCGATTTCAAAATTAGGTTCACCTTCCACAGTTTGTCCCAGGTCTTTACGGACAGTCTTAACAGCGTCTAGAGCTAATTCACACATTTTCTCTGACCAATGTATGACATATTTAGTACCGATAGAGGCTTGAATCAATTTTTTCATAGCGGCATCATTTTCCACATCGACAGGTTTACTTACTTGTTTGATAACTTCTAGTGCATCAGTCAGTGCTTTCTTCAAGGCTTGGATAATAATAACAGGGTGAATATTTTTTTCAATCAAATAAGGTGCACACTGAGCTAAAATCTCACCAGCTAGAATAATAACTGTTGTAGTCCCGTCACCAACCTCTTCGTCTTGAGTACGGGATAACTCCAACATTGATTTAGCTGCTGGATGTGCAACATCAATTTCCCTTAAAATAGCGTGGCCATCGTTAGTCAACACAAGACCGCCCATAGGATCCAATAACATCTTTAACATAGCTTTTGGACCTAAGCAAGTTCGAATGACATCGGCAACTGCCTTTGCAGCAGTGATATTGGAGATTTGAGCCTGACGACCGGTAGTTCTCTCTTGAGAAGCATTCATAAATACCACTGGAGCTTGCATTGTGGCTTATATCACTATTGTACTTGATGATTTTCAACGTATGATCACTCGATATTATCGATGCTTTTTTGATATAATGCTCTCTACTCACTTTATTGAGTGGCGATTTGCTATTTTTTTTTCTTCGCACCATGCGTCACGTTAAACGAAAAAGTTTAGTATTAGGATGGAAGTATATAATATCACATAAGATTATATCAGGGTATATTTGGCTATACAGAAACTGTACCACAAATATATACACTGTATGTAAGTTTTTGAGATGTGGCTATATATGCGAAGAACTATGCAATGGGCGAAGTACTTGCGACGATAGGACGTTCGCACATAGAACTTTTGTATTCATGGGCGTTTACTTGCAATTGATTCATCATATTAGTCGTTTCAGAACTAACATTGCTTTTATCACTCAATGAAAATTCCTTCACAGAATTATCCTTGTCACTCATGCAATTAAGTTTAGAGTGATCCCTCGTAGTATTATACATGCCCATTACATCACTAAAGGTCCTGAAGTTGAGTTCTGTATTTCTCTTGGAGACTTTTGTCATTCTTTCTTGCAGGTAGCTAGAAAATCTTGACATAGTTAAAGCCATAGTATCGTCAGTATCTTTTTCTTTCAAAGGATTAAATTCCTGGGTCATCAAATGGGCAATCTCCTCTTCAGCAAAATAATCCACTGAGGGCAATTTAGGTAATCCAAACATTAGCGAATTTATATCGGTTCTTTCTGTCTTGAATTGAACTGGACGCCCATAAAGTCTTGCACAATCCATTAAAGGAATAATGAACCTGATCATTGCTTCCAGGTGATGTACGCCATGATGGGGCAATGGCCTAATCAAAAGCCCATTTGTACGTGTAGTGAAGTTAGTTATAGGCTTCTTTGTTGATCTAGAAGTTAACGAACTTACATGGGAGCTATTTCTTCTGTGCCCTTTAGGTGAAAAGAAAGTTCTACTTTTTGGTGTAGTGTTAGGACTTTCATTATTCAATGCTGTCGAGCTGCTGTCACCACTGCCGTTGTTTGCACTACTATAGATGGATCCACTATCCACCACATCATTAAAGTCCGTATCACTGCAAAAGCGTACATTACCAACGAGCTTTATCATTTGCAACCCTTGAAAAAAGTCGTTCATATTTTTAGAAGGTTCTGCCGCATTGATGTTATAAAAGAAAATATCTTGAACGTACTCATTGTCAGGAATAAAAAAAACGCAGTTCTTGCTAGATGTGGATTTGTCATCTCTATAAAACCGTATTTGATACTTTCCTTTAGCATCATTGTCACTACTACTTTTAGAATTATTGGTTTTAGACACTTTATCAATATGACACCACACTTTCACCCAACCTTGACCATCAAGATAAACTTCACACCAATCCTTAAAATTGAACGGCGAGTTCAAAATGATATGCATATCAGACATTCTCAGCCCATAAGAGGAAATCACTGTGCCTGTCAAGGCCTTATATATAGAAATGAACTCAAAAATAGAAATCATACACAACCTTTTGAACTTCTCCAGTAAACCAAAATCGTTACATGTGATAGATAGCTGGCCATTATTGAATTGCAGGAACTCTCCAACGCTTGAAATTTCACATTTGTTTATGTTGGAAGGGGAATCTATGATGGCCACGTCTGCGACTTGTACAGAGGAATTTGTAATAATTATATGAGAGCCGAGCAAAGAAATTGACTCTGCTTCAAAAACATGTCCAGAAGAATCCTTAACATTCCATACAGCCTCAGCGTCGGAAGATTGGAAGTAAATCTTATTTGCGTGTGCTTGCAGAAGCTTAAATATAGGTTTAGTGATGCTGAAAAGCTCTGGTGGTAATTCGAGGAAGGACCGTGAACTTACTGGGTGGCTACTTAAATTGATGCTGGTAGCACTGCGGGAGAATTTGGGGAGCGAACTCTTGATATTAACAGGTTTTTTCAGCGAGTCCAAAATGCCCATTTTAATTTTTTTTGTGTCTTGCAATAGAGTCGTGTTGTGAAAAAAATCTAAAGGCGTTGAAGTTACGTTCTGAGATACTTTTAAAAGACCTGATGATGATAAATATGCCAAGAATATAGGAACTTAGTTAAGCCTTCTTGCTATGTTATTTGAAACTAAAAAAGATGTACGTCAATAATAAGTAAACGAAGAAAATGGGAACGAGAGCAAAAAAAAACTTGTGATAGAAATGAATGAAAAGGGCTGAGTATTGAAACAAAACCAAGTCCTTTATGCTATGTTTTAAAATTTCCCTTTTTTACCTTTTTTTTTTGCAGATATTTCTGATTTTCATTCAGCTTTTCAAGTAGGGAAAATTTCCCGCAAAACTGCACGAAAAAAGATATTCCGATTTCCAAACGACTGCAGTCTTAAATAGCACGAGGAAATTTCCATGAGCTGTTAATCGCAGAGCGTGAGTCCACGCATGGGAGCAACATCTGAATGCCGTGTGGCTGTGTTCAAGGTTGGAATTCAGAATAACGCCAGTACCGAAAGAGAGTGGTGAGTAGCTGATTAACTCTATGATTTAAAGGGAGTGCCGTCAATCTGCGCGATTTTCTGGGGGCCAGGGGGTTAGAACGTTTAATTTTTTATTGTCGTTTATTGATCTAGCTCATCTTGGCCAAATGATGGGACGTTAGAAGCGGGATGAAACTTGGTACTAGTAGATGAAGACGCGTAAGGAGGCTTTGATAGGAGAACTTTCCTCTTGCCTTCGTCGGTGTTCTGGGTGACACCATATTCTGGGGTGTCACCCAGTAAAACAGGGAACTCGTTATTTTCAATTATTTGCAAATCCTGCGGTGTCACTCCGTTGATGATAAATTTCCTCAGAGATATGAACTTTTTGTTCCCGTAGTTCTCGTCCACTTGAAAGACAATTGAGCGTACGAGTGGTTTTAACTGAATGAACCATGGGGCCAGATACATTTGTTGGCGTATTCTAGAATCTGTCAACCTGTACTCAAATTTTGCGATCTTGATGAAATTTCGGTCTCTCTTGTGATGCTGCCCGAAACCGTATTGATTTGCCAATGTCTGCAATGCTTTGATCTCTTTAGTCTGTGACAGTTTTACATATAATGAGATCAGTCTTGGTGCTGAGTTCATTATATGTAGGTTATTAGTAAAACGGCCATGCATGTACGAAATTTTGGTTAGATACAAAGGAGTTTTAAACCTTATGGCCCATGAACACCCAGGTTCGTTCTCACATTGCCAGTAAGTTGAGGAGCTTTGTTTGGAGTCGGTCAGTAATTCTATCGGCTGTACCCCACTGCCCTGTCTCCAGGTTGGTGAAGTTAAATGGTTCAATAGTTTAGTACCTTGAACATAAGTAGCAAAATCTAAATCGTCCTCCCATTGGTGTTGATTGGAATTGTAAATTTGGTGAATTAATCTTTTCATTAATATGCTCGAATACTGCTGTGGCACGTTAGAATAATCCTGTTGAACCTGCTGCTGCTGCTGCTGCTGTGTCTCTAACCTATTTATGATCTCTTCCCAAATCTCCTGTTTGTTAGATTGCAACCTTCTGTTCATTTCTTGGATGAAATAATCCTTATCGATATATTGCAACTCATTCGAAAGAATTTCCTTTACATAGCGATTCAAATCATACTCCCAACGACTTTCAGCGCTTCCAGCAGTACCAATGCCTGGAGACTCAATAACGTCTGAAATCAAAGCACTCAAATAATTGTGCAATTCAGGGATTATTAAAAGCGACGAAGAATTATTAATTACAACGGGTATTTCTTGAGGGAGGTGTGTATCCAACTGTTTTACCAGTTGATCTTGCCATTGAGTAACATTCTCGACCGTAAATTTGTGATTTCGCCTCTGTAACTCACTCATGGAAGTTGAAATTGTCTCAACCTGTTTTGTCAGCGAGTTAATGTCATTTTCAAAATTAACCAAATTTGAGGGTAAAAGTCTTTTAATATTCTTTTCAAATTGAGAGACAATGATTTTTACTGTTTTATCCAATTCTGAACTGTGCTTTTCGTCCCGCTTACTCAACTCACTATATAAATGATTCACCTGTTTTTGTAGGTTGCTGAATGATTTGCCTGGAGAGGATGTAGCGCCGGATGAATGGCTTTCTAAATCATTATTTTTCACGGTTGTCATCAAAAAAGATCCAAAAAAATAAAAAACGAAGAAAAGGCCTCCATAGAAAATGTACGTCCGCCACTTCAACTTCTTAGCTTCACCTGAACTTTCCAAGTTCTCTTCAAAGTCAGAATTACTTTCCAAATCGTAGCTGTCGGAATCGCTGTCTTCTATAAAACTCTTGTCTGCCTCATCTGTATAGTCCTCGTCGCTATATCCGTCGGTCTCTTGTCCATTATCCTCAATGTACGGATCATCATCGTCGTCATCATTATGTTGGTCTAACGGAAAATCAAGATTTTTTTTGAACATTTCGTACGCGGAATCATTCTCTTTATCCATATCATAGTTGTCAGTTTCACCGCCATCGGTGTATATCCCTTTTTTGATGGCTCGTAGGCTAATCTCCTGTTCCCTATTCATTTTGTCCTTGAGGACATCTGCGTACGCGGACTTTACAGCCTTATTGTAAGGCATTTGTTCATTAGCCGCTCCTGCCTCTTCCCGCCTATGCTCATTTGAGTTATTCATTTCCAGCACTTCCAGGATAAAAGTTACTACCAACTGAAAACAAGAGAAACCGCCGTGAAACTATGGAGCACTACAGTTAAAACACCACTAACTCCACTCTGTTGACTTTTATCTGTATCTCCTCATGACAACCTTGTTGATAATTATCTCAAGATGACGATATTTACATTGTCATTATATTCCATTTTCGCGTCTCATATGTTACCCGTATCACAGAGTATAACCCTATCAATAAGTGATGTGTATCATTTATAAACCTCATATTTTAAGAATAAACCTATATAATATAGGAATATACCCTGAAAATAGTTAGAGGTCTACAATGCCCCTATTTTACCTCCAGAATTATAATCTCCTTAAGACTTCAACTAGAAGTGGTATTTACTAGCACACTGTGAAACAGTAGCGTCAAGTCGGTAGTAAACATCAATCGCGTCCCAACTGCAAGAGCTACTAGAAGTAAACACAGTCTTACCCAAACTAAGGATGAGTGAACCCGAGGTGCCCTTCAAGGTGGTGGCTCAGTTCCCATACAAGTCCGATTACGAGGACGATTTAAATTTTGAAAAAGATCAAGAGATTATTGTTACGTCTGTTGAAGACGCCGAATGGTACTTTGGTGAATACCAGGATTCAAATGGCGACGTTATTGAGGGTATCTTCCCGAAAAGTTTTGTTGCTGTTCAGGGATCTGAAGTTGGAAAGGAAGCCGAATCATCTCCGAATACCGGTTCCACTGAGCAACGTACAATCCAGCCGGAAGTAGAACAAAAGGACCTACCAGAGCCCATTTCCCCTGAAACGAAGAAAGAAACTCTGTCCGGGCCAGTGCCAGTTCCAGCCGCTACAGCAGTATCAGCACAGGTCCAGCATGATAGTAGTAGTGGTAATGGCGAAAGAAAAGTTCCCATGGATTCTCCAAAATTGAAGGCTCGCTTATCTATGTTTAATCAAGATATAACGGAGCAAGTTCCTTTACCAAAATCAACTCACTTGGATTTAGAAAACATACCTGTGAAAAAAACAATTGTGGCAGATGCTCCTAAATACTATGTCCCCCCTGGAATTCCAACAAATGATACGTCCAATCTTGAAAGGAAAAAGTCCCTAAAGGAAAACGAAAAAAAGATTGTTCCCGAACCAATTAATCGTGCACAGGTGGAAAGTGGAAGAATAGAAACTGAGAATGACTAATTAAAGAAGGATTTGCCCCAGATGAGCCTTAAAGAAAGAATTGCTCTTTTACAGGAGCAACAAAGATTACAGGCTGCAAGAGAAGAAGAACTCTTGAGAAAAAAGGCTAAGCTCGAACAAGAACATGAACGTAGTGCGGTTAACAAGAATGAGCCCTATACGGAAACTGAAGAAGCAGAAGAAAATGAAAAAACTGAACCGAAACCTGAATTTACGCCTGAAACTGAGCACAACGAGGAACCGCAAATGGAATTATTGGCACATAAAGAGATTACTAAAACCTCACGCGAAGCAGATGAAGGCACGAATGACATAGAGAAAGAACAATTTTTAGATGAGTACACAAAGGAAAATCAGAAAGTTGAGGAGTCACAAGCAGACGAGGCAAGAGGAGAAAATGTTGCTGAGGAAAGCGAAATAGGTTACGGCCATGAAGACAGAGAGGGAGATAATGATGAGGAAAAAGAAGAGGAAGATAGTGAAGAGAATCGTAGGGCCGCATTGAGAGAAAGAATGGCTAAACTATCTGGCGCTAGTAGATTCGGTGCTCCTGTTGGTTTTAACCCCTTCGGTATGGCTTCTGGAGTTGGAAATAAACCATCAGAAGAGCCGAAAAAGAAACAGCATAAGGAGAAGGAGGAGGAGGAACCTGAACAGCTCCAAGAACTACCTCGTGCCATACCTGTTATGCCATTTGTTGACCCAAGTTCTAACCCATTTTTTAGGAAATCAAATCTAAGTGAGAAGAATCAACCCACTGAAACAAAGACGCTAGATCCTCATGCAACCACAGAGCATGAACAGAAGCAAGAACATGGTACACACGCCTATCACAATTTAGCTGCTGTTGATGATGCACATCCCGAATACTCTGACCATGATTCTGATGAAGATACTGACGACCACGAGTTTGAGGATGCAAACGATGGGTTGAGAAAGCATTCGATGGTGGAGCAAGCTTTTCAGATAGGTAATAATGAGTCAGAGAATGTTAATTCCGGAGAAAAAATTTACCCTCAAGAACCACCAATCTCCCACCGTACTGCAGAAGTATCACATGATATTGAAAATTCATCACAAAATACAACTGGAAATGTTTTGCCTGTCTCTTCCCCACAAACAAGAGTTGCTCGCAACGGGTCGATAAATTCTTTGACTAAATCCATTTCAGGGGAAAATCGGCGGAAATCCATAAACGAGTATCATGATACAGTTTCCACTAATTCATCTGCATTAACAGAAACCGCTCAAGATATTTCGATGGCAGCTCCAGCAGCTCCAGTTCTAAGTAAGGTGTCACATCCTGAGGACAAGGTGCCACCTCATCCAGTGCCTTCTGCACCCTCTGCACCACCAGCACCCTCTGTACCTTCAGCACCCTCTGCACCTTCAGTACCCTCTGCACCTTCAGTACCCTCTGCACCTCCAGCACCCTCTGCACCACCAGCACCCTCTGCACCACC
>OBMA010001681.1_pt1 | contig 13398 bp, 11 predicted proteins | sample 1539141 | NCBI WGS metagenome assembly OBMA01 (sample SAMEA3991484, study PRJEB22521) | metagenome | biome: anthropogenic terrestrial biome; feature: sewage plant; material: raw primary sludge | place: Sweden | collected 2012-09-26 | reverse complement strand
AATCTCGTGACTGGAGTTCAGACGTGTGCTCTTCCGATCTGCTAGTATTGCATTAACGAATAGTTAATTGCCGTCCCATTTATGGGACGGATGAAAGATTAAACAAACATCTTGGCTTTAGCCAAATATAACTATTTGATTCTGTTTTGGCTAAAGCCAAGATATCTTCTATTTATTACCGTCCCATAAATGGGACGGCAATTGATACCTGCCGTCGAAATAAACCTAGCATAACACTAGTTTACGCGCCCAGTTCGCCAATTCTCCACAATTCATCGTCGCTAAAAGCACTGTTCTTTAAAGCGTCGATATTGTCTTGCAATTGTTTCACCGAACTGGTACCAATGATAACCGAATTTACGCCCGGTTGATGCAGACACCAGGCCAGAGCCATTTGCGCCAGCGTTTGTCCACGTTGTGCTGCTATTTCGTTCAGCTTTCTTATTTGCTCAATTCTCTCAGGTGTTAGTTGGCTTTTTTGAAGAAAGCCATAACTATGTGCTGCACGCGAATTCTCCGGAATGCCATTCAGGTATTTATCGCTGAGCATTCCTTGTGCCAATGGCGAAAAAGCAATCATACCCACGCCATTTTCCTCGGCAAGTGGTAAAACACTTTGTTCGATATCACGTGTGAAAATATTGTATCTGTCCTGATTAATTAAACAAGGTGTGCCATTTTCACGAAGAATACGGTATGCTTCACGAGCCTTATCGGTTGGATATTTAGAAATGCCGACATACAATGCCTTCCCTTGTTTCACCATGTCCGACAATGCACCCATCGTTTCTTCCAATGGTGTGTTTTCATCGTACCGATGCGAGTAAAATATATCCACATAGTCTAACTTCATGCGATGTAAACTTTGGTTTAGGCTAGCCATTAAATACTTGCGTGAACCTCCATCACCATAGGGTCCATCCCACATCTGATGACCGGCTTTTGAGCTGATAATCATTTCATCGCGATGTGATGAAAAATGTTCTTTCAGTATTTTTCCAAAATTTTTCTCGGCACTACCAAATGGAGTTCCGTAATTATTAGCCAAATCAAAATGCGTAATGCCATGATCAAAAGCAAACTGAATCATCTTTAGTGCTTCGTCGGCATCATCCACATCGCCAAAGTTATGCCATAGTCCGAGCGAGATGTTGGGTAGTAGCAGACCACTTTTTCCACATGGCTGATAACCTACAGAATTGCTGTACCGATCAGTGGCCGGAGTATATTTATTGTGCGACATGATTTTTTAGTGTTGAATGGGTGAATGATGAGAAAAATCAGAAGTGCATCTTGTGTAAAATAATGCCTGATTTTTCGTGTAGTGACTAAATGCAACAAAATCCGCCTGCCCGCTTGGAGCGGGCGGACGGATCGTCATTAGAATTTTACAGCAGGAGCAGTTTCACTGCCTTTTGCAGCTTCAAAGTATGGTTTTTTGTCGAACCCAAACATACTCGAAAAAATAGAATTTGGAAAACGACGAATAGAGGTGTTATATGCTTGTGCCACTTCATTAAAACGAGTGCGTTCCACCGAAATGCGATTTTCAGTTCCTTCCAATTGCGCTTGCAATTCAAGGAAGTTCTGATTTGCTTTTAAATCAGGGTAGTTCTCTGTAATCATCAATAATTTACCCAGTGCCGAACTAACTTGCCCTTGAGCAGCTTGATATTCCTGTAATTTTTCAGGTGTAAGATTGGCCGGATCAATGGTAACTTGAGTCGCTTTTGCACGCGCTGCCACTACACCTTCGAGTGTTGAACTTTCGTGAGTTGCATATCCTTTTACAGTAGCTACCAGATTTGGAATCAAGTCGGACCGACGTTGATATTGAGTTTCAACATTAGCCCATTGGCTATTTACGGTTTCTTCTTTGTTTACCAAACCATTGTAACTTGACATTCCCCATAAAAACAGAGCTGCAACAGCTACCAGAATAATAATTGTGTTCTTTTTCATTTAAAATAATTTTGAGTTTAGTTTGAATAAATGTAACAATAAGGTATTGTAAATGTTTAGAAAATCATGTATTGATAACTGTTCACTGACAACTGAAATTTACCAGCCACTACTTGCTCCTCCGCCGCCTGACATTCCGCCACCAAAGCTTCCACCTCCACCGCTGAAACCGCCGCCTCCAAATCCGCCACTACCGCTAAAGATACTTCCGGCAACTGCACCACCAACGATGGCTCCGGTATCACTGGTTAGTCTTGGGATGTTGTCGTTGTGATTTTCCTCGTAACCGCAAAATTTACAGTGATAAGTAGTTCGCTGAGTACCCGAACTCACATAAGTGGGGGCAATAATTGTTCTCTTATCTTTCAGAATAAATGCTTTTGTGCCACATTTTGGACATTCGGAGTAAGCGCTTGGTTTGTCAAGCGTAAAGATTGCCTGATTATCGCATTTATCGCAAACAAAAACATCGTAGTCAACAGCTTGCAATTGTTCTTCGAATTGCTGTGCGACTTTTAAGTGCGTATCTTCTTCTTTTTCGCTCAGAATATGCATTTTACCATCACAAACTGTACAGGCAATAGGTTCCCGCCTGATTTTTACCATCATCAGTTTGGCGTAGATATTAGCCGGAAGCGTGCAAAATGGAACAGGGATAAGTAAGAAAATGAATATAGGATTTGAAAACAATAAAATAACTACAAATCCGGCAATCGGTAACATAAGAGCTACTATGCTCATGATGCCGGCCTTTTCATTTTTTATTGCTTTATAGCGCGCAATATTGCTTTTGTATTTTGTGTCTTTTCTTACTTTTTGGATAGAACTATTAACCCAAATCCACGTAAATAAAATGATCAGTAAATAAGCTCCAACCGCAATAGGAAGAATTTCATTCCAGGCAATGGGAGTAGCAGTTTTCTTTTGAACTGGTTCTTTTTTTATGGTGGAGATGATACGATCTAAGCCTGCCAACATCCCGGCATCATAGTTTCCTTTTCTGAATTCGGGAATTATACTCTGATTCTGAATTCTTTTACAAATGGCATCAGGCAAAACGCCTTCTAATCCATACCCGGTTTCGAACTTTATTTTTCGTTGATCAAGCACGAAAAGTATAAGTAAGCCGTTGTCCTGCTTAGCATCACCAATTTTCCATGCATCAAAAAGTTGATTTGCAAACGTTACATGGTCGGCCTGTCCAATGGAGTTTACTGCTACAATAACTACTTCAGCACTCCTTTCAGTTTTAAGTGCATAAATCATTTCGTTCATTTTTTGAACGGTTTCAGCTTTCAGAATTCCATCCGGATTACTTACAAATTCACGCGCATTTGCAGTTATCGGATTAGGAATGCTTCCAACAGTATATTCTACCGCCGATGCAAAGCCGACTAAAGAACAAAAAATGATTAGAAATAACTTTTTCATTGTAGATTATATTACAAAAACTTATATATCTTGTAGATTTATTTTTCCGAGCTAATTAAATCAATCTTAAATCTCAAAGTAGAATGTGGTGGAATGGTTCCCGAACCATCCGTTCCATATCCTAAATTACTTGGTACGTAAAGTTCTATGGAGCCACCATCGTGTATTTTTGGTAATCCTTCTTGCCATCCTGCAAGTGTTTCTGGTAGATACAAATAGCTTCCTGCTGAAGAATCGAAAGTAGAATCATTAATTAGCTGACCGGTGAATTTTACAGCTACAAAACTGCTTTTTGCATTGGGTTTCCGATTATAACTCCATCCTTCGTCAATTATTCTATACTGTAATCCGCTGGCGGTAGTTACAACTCCCGGTTGGGTTTTATTTTTTTCTAACCAAAGTTCATTTTTTACCTTCCAGTCGATATAATTATCTTCTTTACAGGCCGAAAAACTGATGATGAGCATTAAAATTACAATTGCGATGCGTGAATTTTGTTTCATTATACTTGTTGTTATGTTTGTAAGTTGTAGTTTCTATTCTATATTTCAAAATTGAAATGAGTCCTTGAAATTATTTATTCTTTATTTTATATTGCTGCGAAAACGATTTACGTGCAAAGGTTGGCATTTTCCGGTTTGGGCCCCAAGCCACATAATTAAATGGATACGTTCCCACATTTTTTAGCAAACTTGGCACAAAATCAAAGCCTGCACGCTTTGAGCTGATGAGCTTGAACCCTTTCATTAGCCATTTTTCAGCTTTTGGTCGGAGGTTTTGCTCTACCGTTTTTCTTCTATTGGCCAATAAAATATCTGTCAGCGGTATTTTTACCGGACAAACTTCCACACATTTTCCACAAAGCGTAGACGCAAAACTCAAATGCGAAAAGTCTTTGAATCCCCGCAGAAATGGCGTTAGTACCGACCCAATGGGACCGCTATACGTTGTATCGTAGGTATATCCACCAATGGTTTTATACACCGGACAGCCATTTAAGCATGCTCCACACCGGATACATGCCAATGCTTCAAACGCTTCATCGTCTTCAAAAACGGTTGTTCTGCCATTATCAAGTAGAATCACTATCATTTCTTCCGGCCCATCTACTTCATTGTCTTGACGTGGACCGGTAAAAATGCTGTTGTATGCCGTAATTTGCTGACCAGTACCATGTGCTGCCAAAAGCGGATAAAAAAGTCCGAGCTGCGTCATCGATGGGATTATTTTTTCTATCCCGGCAATGACGATATGGAGCTTTGGAAATGAAGTGGACATTAACCCATTTCCCTCATTTTCAGTTACCGATATTCCACCAATATCAGCAATCAGGAAATTAGCTCCGGTAACGCCTACCTGAGCCGTAGTATATTTTTTTCGGAGTACCTGACGAACGTATTCGGTCATTTCCTCCGGTGTGCTATCGATCGGTGTTCCAAATTTTTCGTTGAACAATTTGGCAATATCGCCTTTTGATTTATGCATGGCAGGCGTAACAATGTGATAGGGCTTTTCGCCGGCTACCTGCACTATAAATTCGCCCAGATCTGTTTCTACCGATTCACAACCAATGCGTTCGGCAGTTTCGTTTAACTCAATTTCTTCGGTGGTCATTGATTTACTCTTGACCAACAATTTAGCGTCTTTATCCCGTAAAATTTGTTCCAAAAAAGTGGTTGCCTCAGCAGCATCTTTTGCCCAAAGCACTTTCACGCCACGTGCACTTATTTTCTCTTCAAATTGAATCAGGTAGTTACCCCAATTTTGTAATACATCACGTTTGATAGCTGCTGCCTGCCTTTTGGCCAATTCAACATTATTGTAACGAGCCATCCCTTTACTTACTGCTGTATCATAACGAGATATGTTGAACTTAATCGTATTTCGATGCTTAACATCAAATGCGATTGCTTCAGCAGCATGAGTAAATTTATTGGCTTGGGACATCTTCTTCAGTGAACAGTTATCAGTAATCAGTGTTTTAGGTTACTTTTGCTAATAGTTATCTTCAAACTACTAGACGAACCACTAACTACAGACTACTAACTATTATCTATCTTCTATTTTTCAAATACAAATTTAAAACTTCCAACTCTGTTGCCATCGATAAAGAACTCAGCACGATAACTTCCTTTTGGAAGTATTTCACCAATTTTCCAATACATTACGTCGTTAATCGCATCTCCCGCGTATTCGATTTTTTTAGCTACAGAATAAGCTATTTCTTTGTTCTCGTAAGTGAATACATTTCCCGAACCTTTGGTCAGCACATCGTCATCCGGACGTGTAATACGAAGGTATACCATTTTCTCTCCGGGTTGAGCTGTGACGTTTTTAGCTATCGTGTAGTTGAACTGCAAGCTGGCAGTTTGTGAGAACCAACCTGTTTTTTTTCCTTTGCTATTGACTGGTAACATGCTGAAGTTAGTTACCTCCATAATTGAAGCACGTGTAACCACTTGATTCAACGATTCTTTTTCTTTAGATAATGTTTCCACAGTTTGCGATGCAGCCTGGTATTTTTTATGAACCTCTACGTTCTCATTTTTTAATGATTTGTTCATCGAATTGAGCGAGTCAATTTGATTTACATATTGGATCATCACCTTACGAACGGTAGATAACTCGGCTCTTAACTGAGCGATACGAACTGCATTGGTAGATTTTGTGACACGTAATTCATCCAATAATTGAGAAACCTTCGTTTTTTGATCTTGCAGTAATTTCACAAGCGAATCATTGTGAATATTTGTTGTGTAGCCATCCATTTCCGAGTTTAGATCAGAAAATTCTTTTTCTACTTGCTCTTTATCAAAATTCATCATCTGAACAACTTCAGCCATCTCTTTTTCTTTTTCATTCGCCTTATGAACGAAATAGAATACTGCAATGGTCAAAGCAGCAATAACTGCCGCTGCCACAATGATAATGGTAAGGTTGTTTTTCTTTATTGAATCCATAATAGTAATAGTTATTTGTTTGTTTGATTAAAGTGCTGAAATTACTTTCTCGAGTTTTATTCCTCTGGAACCTTTTATCAGAACAAAATGGTTTTTAATGGGCTGTTTTTCAATATGTTTTAGGAGTTCAGTTACATCAACAAAACAATGAAATGAGTTCATTGTTTCAGAAAATTCTTTTCCTACTAACAGAACGTTGTGAAACTTGTTTTGTTGTAGCAGATCAATTATGTTTTGATGTTCAACTTTACTTTGCTCTCCCAGTTCGAGCATATCACCAATGATGAGCGTCTTATTCTCAATGTCCATTTGTGCAAAATTAAGAATCGCCGCACGTAAACTGGTAGGATTTGCATTGTATGCATCAACAACCAGTTTATTGTTTTCTGTAATTGTTAGTTGTGAACGATTGTTCTGCGGAACATAGTTCTCAAGTCCTCGCTTTATGCTGTTATTTTCAACTTCAAAATAGTGCCCGATAGCGACAGCAGCTAACACATTTTCTGCATTATACGCACCTATCAGTTGGGTGTTTATAGTTATTGTTTCAGCCGTATCAATGGTACATTCCATATTTAAAAACGGAGAACAACTTTTTATCTCTCCACATGTAAAACAATCGTTGTTTATGTCTAAACTGTATTGGTGTACACGGTCTGTAGTTTTAAATCCTGCCGCGCCAGCCATTTCGTTCAAGTCAGCATTGTCTTTGTTGATGAAAATTTCTTTTCCATTGACGAAGATATAGTCGTAAAGTTCCTTTTTGGTTTGCTTTACACCTTCGAATGATCCAAAGCCTTCAAGATGAGCTTTTCCTACATTGGTAATTATTCCGTAATCCGGACATGCAATTTCTGCGAGTTGTTTTATTTCACCCGGATGATTTGCTCCCATTTCGATTACTGCAATTTCGTGCGAGGAGTTTAATTTCAGCAAGGTAAGTGGTACACCGATGTGGTTATTCAGGTTTCCTTGTGTAAAAAGCACATTGTATTTCTCCCTCAATACAGCCGCTATTAATTCCTTTGTGGTTGTTTTTCCATTTGTTCCGGTAATTCCCAGAATAGTTGTTCCCAACTTTTTGCGATGATAGGTTGCCAGTTCTTGCAGAGTTGCCAGTACATCTTCAACTAAAATAAAACGATCGTCAATTGCATATTCAGCTTCATCTACCAGTGCGTAAGAGCAGCCTTTCTCTAAAGCCGATAGCGCAAATGCATTCGCATTAAAATTATCGCCTTTCAGTGCGAAGAAAATCGAATTTTCAGGGCAAACCCGACTGTCGGTACAAATAATAGGGTGTTTAAGAAAAATACTGTATAGTTGCATTTTACAAAATGGTCTTTTGAATAGAATTAAGTACAAAAATAATCATTATCCTATAATTATGAGGCGTCCAGCGCAATTATTAATTGACAATAAACAATTATTTTCTATTCGGTTAATATAACTAAATTTGCATGTGGAGTTTAAAGTTTAACGACTCAAACCAAATTAGCTATTTAAATAAAAAGGCTAAACTCGCTTGCAAGTTTAGCCTTTTGTATTGTTTTGTCTCGTTTAAAATTGGTACGAGAACGATACATACCAGCCTTTTTGAAATAAATTGCCGGTATCTGTTTTATTTAAGTTGGTGATACCGAAGTCATAACCACTTTTTAATTGATATTTTTTCCATTGAACACCACCACCAACACCGATTTGCAGATTAAGCCTGTTTAGTTGATAGTCTGATCCTGATTTGTATACGTTAAACGAGCCCGGCTTAACGTAGAACGGACTTGTGATTGGGTATGTTTGAGTAGATGTGACATTTACGTTTTGCGCTAATCCAATATTAATTGTAGGCCCTGCATAACCGAAAAAGCTCATGTTTTTCGAAATTGGCAATGAATAGATGGCATGAAGCGGAATATCGATAAAGTGTCCTGTAGTTTTATAGGTCGCACCGGTTCCGGTAGGGAATCCATATGCTTGTCTGTCGGCATATACTAGTGAATAAAGCACTCCGGTAAGGAAACTTGCATTGGGATTACTTTTTAAACTGTAGCGCGATGTTACACCAATTTTGCCTCCGTAAAAAAAGGTGGTACCTACATTTTTTCCAACTCGCATTGGATTGGTATAACCGGCTTCGATGGCATATTTCTGAGCATCTACATTAATTGTAGCAGCAATAAACAATACTAAGAGACTAATTTTTAATGATAATTTCATGTTTTTGGTTGAAAAAGTTATACCTTATTAATTTCTCCTGCAAAGATAGTTTTTTTTGCAGCAATAATTTCATGAGTATCGTTTATTAAGTTACAGATTACCACTAATTAACTTTTTGATTAATAAATCTTAATGAGTTGTCTTGATGTATGTTTGACAATGTGTCGCTGCAAATGATTAACATTTAAAAAGCCTCAACCAAATTTAGAGGTTGAGGCTTTTTAAATATATGTCGGAAATAAATCTTATCGGTTAGATATTTTCGTCAATCAGATTAATTTTCTGTTCAATCAATTTGCTTTCTTCTTTCAAAGATTCAATTTTACGTTCCATTTCCTTTATCAATCCACCTCCTTTTTTAGACGATGATGAGAAGAAACCGATATTATTTTCGTAAGTTAGAATTTCAGATTTTAGATGCTCGTAAGCACGCATAAGTTTTTCGCGTTCGCGGTACAATTTGTTTTCGCCTTTTCCGCTCATATCTTTCAGATTGCTGCGGAAATTATCCATCCGGCGATTAGTTGCGTCTACGTTTAGCGTTTCAAACTGTTTGTCAACAGCGTCACGATATTCTTTGTACACTTTGTCTTTTTCTTTGAAAGGCACATGTCCAATGGCATTCCATTCGGCCATCAAAGCGCGCAGAGTAGCTACAGATTCGTTATTATTTTCCGATTTTTGGAATGCATTAATCTTTGCAATTAATTCTTTCTTTTTCGCTAAATTTTCTGATTCAGCATTTCTCTGACCCGAAGTACTTTTATTTTTTTGCTCAAAGAAATAATCGCATGCAGCAATAAAGCGTTTCCATAGTTCGTCAGAGTATTTCTTGGCAACCGGACCAATTGTTTTCCACTCTTTTTGAAGTAAAATGAACTTTTCGCCGGCTTCTTTCCAGTCAGTGCTGTCCTTCAGCGCTTCAGCTTGTTCGCACAATGCTTTTTTCTTGTCGGAGTTGACAACTAAAACATTTTTTGTTTCTTTATAGAACTCCCCTTTGGCTGCAAAAAATGCATCACAAGCTTTACGATAACGATCAAATACCTTTTGATTTACTTTGCGAGGTGCAAATCCGATGCTTCTCCACTCTTCCTGCCATGCCAAAATGGTTTTTGTAGCCTCATCCCATTGGCGGTAATTATTGAGTTTGCTATAATCAAATGCTTCAATTTTTTCGCAAAGTTCTGTTTTAGTAACCAGATTTTCTTCTTCCAATTTACGAATAGAATCGAAGTAAGATTGGTGTTTTTTATGGATGGCTGTCGAAGCATCTTTAAAACGAGTCCAGATTTGTTCGCGAATTTCGCGGGCTACCGGTCCCAATTCATGCCATTCTTCGTGCAGTTTTTGTAGTTTTTGGAAAGCTGCAATCACATCTGTTTCTTCCGAAAGTTTTTCAGCAGCATCGCAAAGTAAGGTTTTTGATTCCAGGTTTTTCTTGAAATCGTATTCGCGCAATTCGTTATTGATTTTTATCAAATCCCAAAACGATTCCTGATACAGGTTATATTGTTTCCACAATTCCGTTGAGGCAGTTTGCGGAACTTGTCCAATCGATTTCCATTTTTGTTGTAAAGCACGAAACTCGTTAATATGTGTCGAAACATCGTCGTTGCTTGCTACTAACACCTTCATTTGCTCCAAAAGATGTTGTTTTTGTAGTAAGTTACTGTCTTTTTCTTTCTCCAATTGAGCCATCACTGAGGCTTTTTTGACGCGGAATTCGTTGAGAAGTGCCTTGAAACTTTCTTCCAGTTCATCTTTTGCTGATACAAAGTCAGTTTCAATACCGCCATTTTCAATAAAAAGTTTCTTTTGTTCTTCAACGTCAAGTTTTACTTTTTTGTAAAACAACTGTTTAATCTGCTCAACACCATCTTTTGCGGCATCCACTTCCTTGTCTATAAGCAACTTTAAAGCGTCAATCAATTCCTGTTTTGAGCTGGCAGCATAATCAGCAACGATTGTGTTTGTTTCTTCAGGTTGTTCAATAACGACTGTTTCCAAGCTCGTTTCTACTGTATCCACAGTATCTACAGTTTCTACCGTTTCTGTCACTTCGCTTGGTACGATTTCAGGATCCTTGGTTAAATCAAGTGAGTTCATTTTCAATATTGTTTTAAGTAAATCTTGAAATTTTCATTACAAGATGTTCAAGTTGTTCAATTGCTAAAAGGAATAGCACACAAAAATAGCTTTTTTTTTTAAAATATTGTAATTTCTGCTCAAAAAATCGCGGTTCTACGCAATATAAATAGTTGCTGAAACTTATTTTAAGATGACAGCGCTTATTTTTAGTGCGCTTTTAAAAGAAATAGATCAGATAATATTTTTGAAATGTTTGATTTTAAACTCTATGCGCAACATATGTATTTGCCTGTTGAGCCGGGTTTATCTGTATGTCGTTGATGCTAACATGCGCCGGACGAGTGACGATAAATTCAATTGCATCTGCAATATCTTCGGCATTCAAAGGGGTGAGCCCGCTATACACAGCTTTGGCTTTTTCTTCATCACCATGATAACGAACAACTGAAAATTCGGTTTCGGCCATTCCCGGTGAAACGGAACTTACTTTGATACCATGTTTTACCAGGTCAATGCGTAGTCCCTTGGTAATAGCATTTACAGCATGTTTCGAAGCGCAGTATACGCTACCGTTCGGATATACCTCTATACCTGCAATCGATGAAAGATTGATAATCAAACCTGATTGTTGTGCAATCATTCCAGGTACCACTAGTTTTGTAATGTAGAGCAATCCTTTTACGTTGGTATCAATCATCTGGTCGTAGTCGGCCAAATCACTTTGATCGAAAGGCAATGCACCTGCAGCTAAACCGGCATTGTTTATTAAAATGTCGATGCGCTGGAATGTTTCAGGGATAGACTTAAACGCTTTTTTGCAGGCGTTATTGTCGCGAACATCGAAGCAAAGCGACACCACTTCAGTAGAGAAATCGGCTTGTAATTGTTGGCTCAATTCATCCAATCGCTCCGAACGACGACCGGTGATGATAAGTTTATAACCGCCTAATTTAGCCAGTCGGAATGCGATAGCACGTCCGAAACCTGAAGTAGCTCCGGTAATTAATGCTGTTTTCATTTAAATATGTTGATGTTGTGTGTACTTAAACTGTCCTTATTGGTGGAGTTCACTGAAAAGGGTGTTATTTGATATGCTTTAAATTGTGTCCCATTTTCGTTTTCTTTGTTTGCATGTAAAATGCGTTATGCGGATTCGTTGTAACCTCCAAAGGTACGTTTTCAATAATTGAAAGTCCATACGCCTCCAAACCAATGCGTTTTACCGGATTATTGGTCATTAGGCGAATTTTGCAAACACCCACTTCACGCAAAATTTGCGCTCCAACTCCATAATCGCGCTCGTCGGCATCGAATCCTAAGTGTAAATTAGCATCCACTGTATCCATGCCTTCTTCCTGAAGTTTATAGGCTTTGATTTTATTCATTAATCCAATACCACGACCTTCCTGATTCATATACACAACTACTCCTTTTCCTTCTTTTTCAATCATTTGCATGGCTTTGTGAAGTTGTTCGCCACACTCGCAACGCATGGATCCGAAAATATCGCCAGTCATGCACGAAGAATGAACACGAACCAGAACGGGCTCATCCTTTTCCCATTCGCCTTTTATCAAAGCAATATGTTCCAATCCGTTTGACGTTTGACGGAAAGGAATTAGTTTAAAATCACCGTAAGCAGTTGGCATATTTACTTTTACACCCATCTCCACCAAAGACTCGGTTTTAAGTCGGTAAGCAATTAAATCTTCGATTGTAATAATTTTCATCTTGAACTTTTTCGCTATTTCAATCAATTCAGGCAGACGAGCCATTGTACCGTCTTCGTTCATTATTTCAATTAATGCACCTGCAGGATACAATCCGGCCAGACGAGCTAAATCGACAGCTGCTTCGGTATGTCCGGCACGGCGCAAAACACCTTTCGAGCGAGCGCGTAGCGGGAACACATGCCCCGGGCGTCCAAAAGTTTCGGGTTTTGATGTCGGATCGGTCAACGCAACAAAAGTAGCAGCACGGTCGGCCGCCGAAACACCCGAGGTACAGCCTTCCAGCTTGTCGACACTAATTGTAAAAGGAGTAGAATGTATGGCTGTATTCTTGTTAACCTGCATTTCCAGATCCAGCTCGTCACAACGTTCTTCTGTTAATGGCGCACACACCACACCGCGCCCGTGAGTGATCATAAAATTAATCATTTCAGGAGTCATTTTCTCGGCAGCACAGATAAAGTCGCCCTCGTTTTCGCGATCTTCATCATCGACAACGATTACAAATTTGCCATTTTTAATGTCTTCTAAAGCCTCTTCTATGGTATTTACTACTGATTTCATTTTATTGCGAAATTAATTTAGTCTGACTTTTGTCAAACAATTTGTTTTTTAATGAGTTATATCTATTTTTGATAATCATCCAATGCTTAATATATTGTTCCGGATTAAATAAAGAAGCATCAACTGCGGCTTTATAGGTTAGAAAGATACCAATTGGCAACAAAACTGCCGAACTCAACCACATTCCTTCGTACGATGGCCAAAGACCTTCGCGTGCCATTTTATAGCCGGTATTATCAATTATATAATAAAAGATAAACATAAGTACTGATATAACAACCGGCGCTCCTAATCCCCCTTTACGGATGATGGCCCCCAATGGTGCCCCGATAAAAAAGAATATCAAACAGGCGAAAGAAAGGGTAAACTTACGATGCCTTTCGATTTCGTGTCGACGAACGTAATTTAACTGTTCTTCCAGATCGGAAGAGCGTCGTGTAGGG
>OBMA010001678.1_pt1 | contig 13419 bp, 12 predicted proteins | sample 1539141 | NCBI WGS metagenome assembly OBMA01 (sample SAMEA3991484, study PRJEB22521) | metagenome | biome: anthropogenic terrestrial biome; feature: sewage plant; material: raw primary sludge | place: Sweden | collected 2012-09-26 | reverse complement strand
TTTGCACAACTAAAATTCACGAAATCAGGCAATGGCACTATTCTACGCACCCGACATTGAACAGAATCCGATTCTGCCAGAAGAAGATTCGCAGCACGCCATAAAAGTACTACGAATGGCCGAAGGTGACCAACTAGAGGTGATTGATGGCAAAGGGAACTATTACCTGGCTGAAATAACAATAGCCAACCACAAAAAATGTGGGGTGAAAATTCTAAAAAAGCAGTCGAATTATCACAAACGCTCATTTCACTTACATATAGCTATTGCTCCCACAAAAAATATTGAACGAATAGAATGGTTTGCCGAAAAGGCAACAGAAATAGGCATTGATGAAATAACGCCTGTTATATGCAGATTTTCAGAACGAAAAATCATAAAACATGACCGCATGGAAAAAATTTTGATTTCCGCAATGAAACAATCAAAAAAAGCATATCTACCTTTGCTCAACGAGCAATGCACGTTTGAAGAATTTATAAAAAAGACTTTTTCTGGTGACTTATATATAGGGCACTGCTATGAAAAAGACAAAAAAAAGCTCTGTACGACATATACCCCAAGCAATGATGCAACCATCCTAATTGGTCCTGAGGGTGACTTTAGTGAAGAAGAAGTCCAATTCGCCATAAATGCAGGATTCATTCCAGTATCGCTAGGGAACAGCCGCTTACGAACCGAAACTGCAGGACTGGTAGCCTGCCACACCATTGATATTCTTAATGAAATGGCAGAAAAATAGATATAAAATGAATACAGAAGCCAAAGAAAATCCAAGTCTGAAAAAAGAAAACATAATGGACAGAGCAAAGCTAAAAAGTTATCTTTGGTTTTGCGATGCCATATCCTTACTGCTTTCTATTGTTTTTCTGTTTAAATTTGAAGCCAGCTATTGGCTTCACAAAGGTTCAAGTGTAAATCAAGTCGCAGGTTTCGGTGATATATTTCACGATTGCGCTTTTATGCTGTTCATCGCTTGTCCACTACTTATCATCAGCCAATTGTTTTTAAGTACAATGGCAGCCAAATGGAATTTCAGGAAAGTACAGGTCAACAAATGTATCGCTTTTGCCATAGCTCTTATAATTGTAAATATCAAAAAACTGCAAGCTGAAATACACACAATGAATAATTGGAGGGCTATGACCATGATTATTATGGCAACATTATTGTTCATTGTCTACAGCTGGATTGTCGACCAAATGGTTGAAAAAAAAGGAAATTCACCCATGACCATGTATATACCAATCGCAATAGGCATTTTAGGAATGACCTGCATCATTATTCTTTAACATCATACACAAACAAAACATACACAACTATCAACATGGATTACATTTTTGACCAAAAGTTTAAAGTTCGCGACTATGAATGCGATTTGCAAGGCATCGTCAACAATGCAAACTACCAACACTACATGGAACACACCCGCCATGAATTCATAAAAACCATAGGTCTGAATTTTGCAAATCTGCATGAGAAAGGGATTGACGTGGTCGTAACACGAGTTGACATCCGATTCAAACATTCCTTAAAAAGTAACGATGAATTTATATGTCGACTCAACGTAAAAAAAGAGGGTCTGAAATATGTCTTTTATCAAGACATTTATCGATTGCCGGATAATGTTCTTTGCAATAAGGGAATTGTTGAATCCGTAGCTGTAGTAAATGGACGTTTAGGTATATGCAAAGATGTTGATTCCGCACTAAACATATCAATGTAAAGATTAAAAAAACAGAATATGACACATTTATGTCTATCAAAAAACGGATTATAGACAAACAAAGCAAGGATTAAAAGATAACGCATCAAAATAGTGTTAAAAAATGCGATTTTTTGTGCATATATATAGAGGGACAACTCTCGAAAAGGCAAAATAGGAATCAAAAAACAAATATAGACAGAATGAGACAGCTGAAAATTTCCAAATCAATTACCAACCGTGAGAGTGCGGCTCTGGAAAAGTATTTGCAAGAAATAGCACGAAAGCCTATGGTTTCGGCAGACGAAGAAGCAGAATTGGCACGCCGCATACATAAAGGCGACGATGCAGCTCTTGATACTTTGGTAAACGCCAACCTACGTTTTGTCGTGTCTGTTGCCAAACAATATCAGAGCCAAGGATTAAGCCTTTTGGATTTAATTGATGAAGGTAATTTAGGACTAATAAAAGCCGCCCAAAAATTTGACGAGACCAAGGGTTTCAAATTCATCTCATACGCTGTATGGTGGATTCGTCAATCGATAATGCAAGCCTTGGCAGAACAGTCAAGAATGGTTCGTCTTCCATTGAATCAAGTAGGTCTCATCAGTAAGATAAACAAGGAAGCTGCAACATACGAGCAGGAAAATGGATATAGACCATCAGCTGAACAATTATCAGAATTGCTGAACCTACCTGCAGATAAAATTGAAGAAGCCATGAAATCGTCGACCAAAGCTGTTTCTATCGATACACCGGTCGGCGACGACAGCGACACAAGCATGGTCGAAATGATTCCAAACTCCAACACCCCTGCTACTGACAGCCGATTGGCAGACGAATCTCTAAGTCAGGAAATTGATAGAGCACTCTCCACTTTAGGTGGTCGTTCTGGAGAAATCCTAAAAAAATTTTTCGGACTTGGCTGTGCTCCTATGACTTTGGAAGAAATCGGAGAAGAATTCAATCTCACACGTGAACGTGTAAGACAAATTAAGGAAAAAGCCATTCGCCAACTTAGAAACAATTCGAAATGCAAATTGCTTAAAACCTATTTAGGATAAATAAAACTCACAATAAGCAAAGCCTGTAACCAAATGATTACAGGCTTTTGCCATTTAAAAAACTTGTTTACTCTTTTATTTTAACATATTCTAAGAGTCATATTGTAAAAGTTACGTTTAATGTTCTATTTATCCCCATATCTCCAATATATAAATAGATATATAAAAATAAGTTCTATTTTTGAACATTACCAAATGATAAAAAATGAATATATTAAAAGAAGGTGAACACAATATAGTCGATTTGTCTCTATCTACATTTCGCGAAATTGGAGATGTATGTATGACCGACAAATTCGTTTACATAGACTCAGATGATATCAATTCATATAATGAAAGATACACTACCAATTTCAGTTGTCGTATCGATTTCAGTTTCGGTATCATGTTTTGTTATAAAGGAGTTTATGATGTTGAAATAAATTCAAGAATCTGCCATGTACAACAAGGTTGCGCATGCGTTGTATCCAAAGGAACCATTTTAAAATTTGACTCTTCACAATCTGCGCCCAATGTCAAATATTTCTGTATACTGCTACAAAAAGAAGATGCGGGATTAGCCCTCAACGATACCAGGATGTTAATGATATTGAAAGATTTCATTGGGAAAATCAGTGATCCGGTTTTTCAACTGAAGGAGAAAACGACAGAAACAATGGGGAGTATTTTCAAAACAATGAGTAATTCATTAAAACGAAGCTTATTTCCCTACAAAAACGAAGTCTTGCAAAATTGCTTATCTATCATGTTTTACATTACAATCGCAGATGTAATGGAAAGGAAAGAAAATGCAATTAAAGCAATGCCAACTCGCAAAGAAGAAATATTTTCACGATTCATTGATATGGTTGAGAAACACTATAAGGAGGAGAGACAAATAAATTATTATGCCTCTGAAATGTGTGTTACACCAAAATATCTTTCCACTGTAGTGCATGAAGTTAGCGGGCGATACGCAAGAGAATATATTTCTGATTTTGTAATGAACGAAGCCAAACGACTATTATACAACAGCGTGTGCAGCGTGAAAGAAATATGCGTAGAACTGCACTTTGATAATCCCAGTTTTTTTGGAAAATATTTTAAACAACATACAGGAATGACACCTCTTGACTTCAGAAAAGCATCAAACTAAAAGCATAACAAATGTCAAAACTCACCTAAAGAAAAGAAGCCTCGACAAAGAGTTATTCAAATGATAAAATAGGAAGGCCAAACCCGAATTTTATCAAAAGGAATGTTTATCTTTGCGATGATGAAAAAAGTTGTCATTTTATTAATCGGACTATTATCAGCCGCAGAGGCGATGGGCGAAGGTACCGATAAGGTAACCACGACGCAACGTTCCATGTATAGCTGGCAGGCCATCGGCCCTCTTGGGACGGTGACACCTGCCGAGGTAGACACCCCACTTAATGGATATAATATCACTGACCCGGCTTTGCACCGTACTATCGCCTTCCAGAGCCTTGGTAATGCCGGATCACCTGGCATCTCCAAAATTTTCAGTGATAGAAAAAGCCGTTCTGGATTTCTGTTCTTTGAACCATATTCGCTTTACTACACTGCGCCAGAGGATATCTTATATTACAACACAAAAATCCCTTATGCCAATATATCCTATTACAATGGCGGACCAACTGATAGAAAACAGGAACACATTGGAGGCGTCTTTTCTGTAAATGTAACCCCTACTTTCAATTTCGGGCTATATGGTAAGTGGCAAAACAACTACGGCGCTTATGATGAGCAATCAACCAGAAACTACAATGGAGGATTGCAAGGCAGCTATATGGGAAAACACAACAATCTGATGGCAAACATATCTTTTAATGGATATGAGAATGAGGAAAATGGAGGTTTTACTGACACCCGATATATAACCAAACCCAAGGATATGGGTGATTTGGATGCTTACAACATTCCAACATACTTTTCAGGAGATGTATCCTCCAAGTTGGTAAATTGGAATTCGTATCTTAACTATAAATACAATTTCGGATTCACCCGCCGCACTCAGGTTAACGACGATTCTATTGCAGAAACATTTATTCCTGTAAGTTCTATCATTTATACATTCCGTAACGAATCGGACTACAAACGATATGAAGAAGATGAAATTCTAAATACAACGGGAAGAATGGCCACCGATAGTTTCTATATAGCCAAAGGACTTGGAGCAAAACACAACCTTAGCAATGCTGCAACCAACGATTCGGTACACTATTGGGAAATGACACATACAGCCGGTCTCTCTCTAAACGAAGAGTTCAACACATTCGGTCACTTCGGCATTGCCGGATATCTCACCTACACACAAAAAGAATACGGTTCAACAGACCACATCGACAAATACATCGAGAATCCCGGATTAGTATCTGAAAGAAATGTCGTTTTAGACCCGTTTGGTGCAGATTCTCTGGGACGTTTGGGTAAAAGCATTTGGAATAATACGACCCGCACAAAAATGGGATTCGGAGCCACAATATCAAAACATCACGGCGAACATCTGCTATTCAATTTCTTTGGGGAATATGATTTCAAAGACGAAAAAAAGACAAACACCTCATACAACGCAGGTGCTGACATCAGCACCCTATTCCATATCGGAAGAAACACCTTTTTGGCAAAAGCACACGCCAGTCAAAAAAGATTTTGTCCAGACTATTTTGAGGAGCACTATTTGGGAAATCGAATCAGTTGGGATAAAGATTTCGACAACAAAACAAATACAGAATTAGAAGGAACTATCGGCGTCCCATCTCTCTATTTGTATGGAAAAAATGATTCTTCATTCATCTCGAAACTGGCACCCGAACTAGGATTAGTGGCCAAAGTCAATGAAAGCAATTTATCCAATTACATTTATCTTGACAAAAATTCCACACCCGCACAAAGCAGTGACAATATAAGTATTAGTCGCTTAACACTACGAGAGCAACTGAAAATATGGTATCTGCATTTCGACAACGAAATCACATACCAATACACGAATGCAAGTGAAGATGTTATGGATTTACCCCAAGTATGTCTTTATTCCAACTTATATTTGTTAACAAAACCTTTGTTTAAAGTATTAATTGTCCAATTAGGAGCAGACATGAGATACAATAGCAAGTACTACGCTCCTGCATATATGCCAGCTACGGGACTTTATTATGCACAAACAGAAGAAAAAATAGGGGACTATCCTTATTACGATTTATATTTGAACTTTCATTTGAAGTCGTTCCGTGTATTCCTGGAATATAACCATATCAACAATGTTTGGAGCAATACCCATAACTATTTGGTAACACCAGGATACGCTCTTGACCAAGACTATTTCAAATTTGGTCTTTCGGTCAATTTTGAGAACTAAAAACAAGGCCAATGAGGAAGTTTTTTTTCATATTTTTATCGCTTACAACAATTACTTTTTTTTGCTTTTCTTGTAGTGATAATACGTCAGGACCAAGGGATTGGAATCAGATAAAAGAAGAAGGACGACTAAGAGTCGCCATTGACTATAGCCAATTAGGATTCTATCACACAGGTGATAGAATCTCAGGGGTTCAATACGAAATGATAAAGGCTCTATGCCATGATTTAGGTATAAAACCTAAATTTAAGATGCAAGCGGACCTCAAAACGGAAATTGACGGGCTTTCAAACGGCAAATATGATTTGGTAGCAAGATTAATTCCAATCACAACGCAGTTATCAGGGAAGGTGGCTTTTACTCATAGTTTATGTCTTGATAAACAGGTCCTCGTCCAAAGAAAGCCATCCATTCAAGACACAGTAACAACTTACATAAAAAGCCAATTAGAATTACCTGGGCATTGTATATCCATGCCTCAAACGTCACCATACACAGAACGTCTTAGAAATTTAGGAAAAGAAATAGGCGACACTATTGATATTGAAACCGTTGCCCATTACCAAAGTGAACAATTAGTGATTTTAGTCGCAACTGGAGACATGGATTATACCGTTTGTAGTTATAATCTAGCTAAACAAATGTCCAAAAGTTATCCTCAAATAGATTATAATACTCCTATCAGTTTCAGCCAAATGCAAGCTTGGGCGTTAAGTAAACAATCCCCAGAGTTATTAAAAAAAATCAATGCTTGGTTGGACAAAAATGCGGATAAATATTTCAAATAGAATTAGAAAAATAAAACATACACAGCCAGAGATGGCCTATAAAAATCAGGTATGACAAGAGAAGAATTATTTGAAAACATAAAGAAAAAAAAATCATTTCTTTGTGTAGGTTTAGACACTGATATCACCAAAATTCCAGAATTCCTTTTTGACAAATGTAATAATGAGGATAATAGTGATTATGATCCGATATTTGAATTCAATAAGCAAATAATTGATGCGACAGCAGACCTATGCGTAGCATATAAACCGAACATTGCTTTCTATGAAAGTATCGGGTTTCATGGTTGGGAGGTATTGGACCAAACCGTAGAATATATCAGAGAGAAGTATCCAGACATATTTATAATTGCAGATGCAAAACGCGGAGACATTGGCAATACGTCTGCAATGTATGCTCGAACCTTTTTTGAAACTATGGATTTTGACTCCGTCACAGTTGCCCCCTATATGGGAGAAGATTCAGTTTCGCCTTTTTTGGAATACGACGGGAAATACGTTACATTATTAGCTCTGACGAGCAACAAAGGCGCGTTCGATTTTCAATTTATCGAAAATAAAAACGGAGAAAAATTATTTGAAACTGTCTTAAAGACATCAAAAAAATGGGGCGATGCCGATAAACTAATGTATGTGGTGGGAGCCACCAAAGCAGAAATGCTTAGCGACATCAGACAAATCATTCCTGATAATTTTCTTTTAGTTCCTGGAATTGGAGCACAAGGAGGAAGTCTGGAAGAAGTAGTAAAATATGGAATGAACAGCCAATGTGGACTTTTGGTCAACTCTTCCAGAGGTATTATTTATGCCAGTCGCGATACGGATTTCGCAAATGCTGCTCGAGAATCGGCATTGAAAATACAGCAGCAAATGGCATCCTATTTAGAAGAAAAAGGGATGACCGAATAAACTTGGTATAATGCAGAACAAACGGAAAATAATCAACGACCCTGTATTAGGATTTATTTCCATTCCTTCAGAATTATTGTATGATATCATACAGCATCCTTATTTTCAAAGGCTCAACAGGATAAAACAACTGGGAATGTCATACATGGTTTATCCAGGAGCTCAACACACCCGTTTTCTGCACTCAATCGGAGCCATGCATTTAATGGAAGAGGCTCTTAATCAATTAAAAGGGAAAGGCATAGAAATCAGTCAAGAAGAATATCAAAGTGTCTTAGCTACAATCTTATTACACGATGTCGGTCACGCACCCTTTTCCCATGTACTCGAGAATCTCTTTACCGAAGGAATTTCTCATGAAGATATTTCATTAGAAATGATGAAACAAATAAACAGAGAAAATGGAGGGCAATTAGACTTAAGTATAGATATCTTTAGAAACAACTACCATAAAAAATTTCTCCACCAATTGGTTTCGAGCCAATTAGATATGGACAGACTAGACTACTTAATGCGAGACTGTTTTCATACAGGAGTGGTTGAAGGGGCGGTGGGAACAGAAAGAATCATTAAAATGCTCAACATTTGGAATGACAATCTATGCGTAGAGGCTAAAGGTGTTTATTCCATTGAGAAATTTCTGATTGCACGCCGCATTATGTATTGGCAAGTATATTATCACAAAACTTCTGTTGCTGCGGAGCGCGTCCTTATAAATCTGCTAAAAAGAGCCGTAGATTTAACGAAATCAGGAGACAAATTATTTGCACCTTACTGGGTCCAATATTTTTTACAACATAAAGCCACATATACAGATTTCGAAAACAACGGACCCGCTTTACAGAATTATGCGAAATTCGATGATACTGACATTTTCAGCATCATTAAATGTTGGGAAGATCACCCAGACAAGATATTGTCTCTACTTAGCAAATGTATTACAGACAGACATCTATTCAAGGTGAAAATTTCAGAATCATCTGTGGATCAAGACTTCATAGAAGATTTGGAAACTCAATATATGCGAGAATTTGGAATCACAAAAGAAGAAGCTAAATATCTCCACTCTGAAGTTGCGGTTTCCACTAACACCTATTCACACAAAAACAACAACAGTCCTATACTCGTCCTATACAAAAATGGAGAGGTGAAAGACATTGCCAATGTATCAGAAATAGTAAATATTTCCATGTTAGCAAAAAAAGAACAAAAGTACTATTTTTGCTATTTGAAAATATAAACAAGAAAAAAGAGCGAAAAAAAGAGACAAATAAGACAATCGATATGTTATAAAACCTCAAAAAAACGATTAAAAATCATTGAGAAGCTTAATAAATATTTCGTTCTAAACATATTTGTCCTATTTTTGCAGAAATAATCGTATGAGATTACACTAACAGACAATATTATGGAGTTTACAGCTCAACAAATAGCCGAATTTTTAAAAGGCACAATAGAAGGCAGTGCAGATGTAAAGGTTTCCAGTTTTTCCAAAATCGAAAATGGTCAAGCTGGCTCATTAACTTTTTTGGCGAATCCCAAATACACTGAATATATTTACGAAACCAAAGCAAGCGTAGTTCTAGTCAATTCAGACTTTGAACCTACAAAAAAAGTTTCTGCGACCTTAATCAGAGTAGAGAATTCATATTCAGCTTTAGCACAACTACTAGAGTTGGCTGACTCTGTCATAAATCCGAAAAAAGAAGGAATTGACAGTCTCGCTTTTATATCAAAAAGTGCAACAGTAGGTGAGAAATCTTATATCGGAACTTTCGCTGTTATAGGTGAAAACGCGAAAATAGGAGAAGGATCTCAGATTTATCCCCATGTATGTATTGGCGATAATGTACAAATAGGGAAAAATGTAACATTATATGCAGGAGTCACCATATACAAAAACTGCAAAATTGGCAATAATGTCATTGTACATGCAGGTTGTGTAATAGGTTCAGACGGATTCGGTTTCGCACCTGATGAAAAAGGAGTATATCACAAAATTCCCCAATTAGGTAACGTCGTGATAGAAGACGACGTGGAAATAGGAGCAAACACCTGCATTGATCGTTCATCAATGGATGGTTCAACAGTCCTCCACAAAGGGGTAAAGTTGGACAATTTGATACAGATAGCCCATAACGTTACAATTGGTGACAATACAGTGATGGCTGCACAATCAGGTGTTGCTGGTTCTGCTCAAATAGGCAAACGTTGTATGTTTGGAGGACAATCCGGGGTTGTTGGCCATCTCAGTATAGCAGATGATACTGTTTTAGCCTCACGTACCGCAGTTAGCAAAACAATAAGGAAACCGTCCATTTTGGAAGGTGCTCCAGCTTTACCATCCTATCAATACAGAAAAGCGACTGTTTGTTACCGAAATTTGCCTAGCATGTATGAACAGATACAAAAAATGCAAGCTGAAATAGACGATCTGAAGAACAGAAAATAAATTGGTGCTAATTGCACAACAATAGTATAGAAAATATTAAATAAGATGGCAAAGCAAACAACACTGAAAAGTGCCTTTACTCTTAAGGGGAAAGGCCTGCACACTGGGTTGCCAATAACAATAACATTCAATCCAGCAGAACCAAATACTGGTTACCAGATTCAGCGCATAGACGTAGAGGGACAACCCATAATTGCAGCTTTGGCAGAGCATGTAACTGACACAGCTAGAGGAACTGTTGTAGAACAAAATGGAGTTAAAGTAAGTACCATTGAGCATGCGATGGCAGCATTGTATGCAGCAAGGGTAGACAACTGTCTTATTCAAGTCAATCAGCCTGAATTTCCGATTCTTGATGGAAGTTCAAAATTCTATACAGAAGCCATCCAAAAAGCAGGAACAATAGAACAAGAGGATGATCGGGAATATTTTGTTGTAAGAAAAAAGATTGAATTTAAAAATGAGGAAAGTGGTTCTTCCATTGTAATATTACCCGATGACGATTTCAGCATTGACGCATTGATTGCCTATCCAGATTCACCCATTTTAAGTAATCAATTCGCTACTCTTGATTCCCTAGATCATTTTGCTAAAGAAATAGCACCAAGCCGAACTTTTGTGTTCGTTCGAGAAATAGAACAATTACTCAATGCGAACCTGATAAAAGGAGGGGATCTAGATAACGCTATTGTTATATATGACAAAAAAACAGAACAGTCCAATATAGATCACTTAACTGACATCTTGGGAATGGAGCATGTTCATGTTGACAAACTCGGATACATCAATAAGACGCCTTTAAATCACGCCAATGAATGTGCCCGCCACAAATTACTGGATGTCATAGGAGATTTGGCACTGATTGGGCAACAAATCAAAGGGCATGTAATTGCCACTTGCCCTGGCCACACTACCAACGCGGCATTTACAAAAATCATACGCAAAGAACTGCGCCATCAGGAGACCTCTATTCCCACATATGATCCTAATGAAGAACCTGTTTTTGATATTGTTCAAATCAGAAAAATGTTGCCACACCGCTACCCAATGCAGTTGGTTGATAAAATAATGTACGTCAGCAACAAAATGGTCATTGGAGTGAAAAATTTAACAGGCAATGAGGAGATTTTCAATGGGCACTTTCCTAATGAGCCTGTCATGCCTGGAGTATTGCAAGTAGAAGCAATGGCACAAACCGGCGGTATTTTAGTATTAAATACTGTTCCTGATCCAGAGAACTACTCTACCTACTTCATGAAGATTGACAATGTAAAATTCCGTCGGAAAGCAGTACCTGGAGATACTCTAATATTCAAGTTAATGCTGATGACACCAGTACGCAGAGGAATAGCAACAATGAAAGGTTATGCATTCGTAGGCGACAAAATAATTTCGGAAGCTGAATTCACAGCTCAGATAGCAAAGAACCAAAAATAGAAACAAGATGAATCAACAGTTTGTAAGCATTGATCCCAAAGCTAAAATTGGTAAAAACGTACAGATCGGATCATTCGTCACTATTTCCGAGAATGTGGAAATTGGAGATGGTTCTATCATTATGCCTCATGCAACCATACTCCCAGGCGCCAGAATTGGAAAAAACTGCAAAATATTTCCCAATGCCGTAATAGCTGGAATTCCACAAGACTTGAAATTCGTAGGAGAAGAGACAACGGCAGAAATCGGAGACGACACGACAATACGGGAATGTGCAACGGTAAATAGGGGAACCGCATCCAAAGGAAAGACTGTAATCGGCAGCAATTGCTTAATTATGGCTTATTCACATATTGCACATGACTGCAATTTAGGTAACAACATTATAATTGGCAACGCTTCTCAAATTGCAGGTGAAGTTATAATGGACGATTTTGCAATTCTGTCAGGAGGGTCTTTGGTTCACCAATTTACCAGAATAGGTGCACATGTAATGATACAAGGTGGATCCCGACTAGGCAAAGATATTCCTCCTTACATCGTAGCCGGGCGTGAGCCTATCTGTTATGCCGGTATTAACATTGTGGGACTCAAACGGAGAGGTTTCCCTATCGAACAAATCGATGAGATCCAAAATATATATCGCGTATTATACATGTCTGGGCTCAATACTACCCAAGCATTAGACAAGATAGATTCTGAATTTAAAGATAGCGAATGGAAGAAAAACATTCTCGATTTCGTAAAGAATTCTACTAGAGGTATCGTGAAAGGACCAACTGCATAAAACGTGCTAACACACTAAAAGAAGGCATTCTGAGGTTCGGAATGCCTTTTGCTTTATACATCAAGAGGACAGACAGAATCAAATTTCACTGTTTATTTATCAATCCTAACATTATTTTTTGATAGATGAGAAAAGCAAAAGTCAGCCTAAAAAGAAGGAATCTGTCAATATGGATTTCCATCTTTCTATGGGTATATATTTCAATAAATATAAATGCGCAGAATTTCATACACATCAATCAATTGGGATATTTTGCAAATGGCAGCAAGGTAGCTATGCTTACCGATATGGATGCCGATACCTATACATTAAGATTGGCAAGAAATAATCAAGTGGTATTCTCAGGCATGGCAAATCCACAAAAAACGTGGAACTCATCAGGAGAAAACATCCAAATGATTGATTTTTCAGAATTCAAGACACCAGGGAAATATTATGTTCAGATAGGAACAGAAAGATCATATCCCTTTGAAATAAGACAATCCGGCAACTATGATTCTTTGGCAGTTTGGACAATGAAAGCATTTTACCTTTGGAGGGCATCATGCCCTATTGAAGCAAAATATGCCACCTACATGGGAGTTAACTATGCAAGGCAAACGGGCCACCCTGATACTGTCGTATACATACATAAAGGAGTCGCAAATGAAAAAAGACATATCGAATCAGAAGTTAATGGGACAAAAGGATGGTACGATGCAAGCGATTATAATAAATATGTAGTGAATGCAGGATTCTCGATTCAGTTCATTGCTTTACTGAATGAGTTATATCCAGAATATTGTAAAAATCTGAGACTCAATATACCCGAGACGGGCAACGGAGTGCCTGACATATTAAATGAATTAAAGTGGGAATTAGATTGGATGCTGAGTATGCAAGACCCAACCGATGGAGGTGTTTATTTCAAATTAAC
>OBMA010001672.1_pt1 | contig 13452 bp, 14 predicted proteins | sample 1539141 | NCBI WGS metagenome assembly OBMA01 (sample SAMEA3991484, study PRJEB22521) | metagenome | biome: anthropogenic terrestrial biome; feature: sewage plant; material: raw primary sludge | place: Sweden | collected 2012-09-26 | reverse complement strand
TTCCAATTGGGCAAATATATTTACAATAAGCCATCTCATCATAAATATAATAAAAAGCCACTGCAACTAAAGTCATTACAAAAAACAAAAATGCCGTAGCATAAGGAGTTTTGAAAAACTCTGGATAGATATAATATGTCGCCCACCAACCAAGAAACAGTAAAAATACTCCAATAAAAGGATTTGCTAAAACTTTTGGTAGTTGTTTTTTTAAACCAAATTTAGTGATATATTTTCCTATAAACCCGTGAGGACAAACTCCACAAAATACTCTTCCAAAAGTAGAAAGTGTAGTAACCATAAAAAATGGCCAAAACAATCCCCAAAATAATCCAGTAGTAAATAGATTTTCCTCTTTAGTTGGATTTATAAAACCAAAATAGATTGCATAAACAAACAAAAAAAGAACTATAATTTGTATAGTTCTTTGAAAAATCCTATTTTTAAAAATGATATTTAAAAGTGGCATTCCAAAAATATCATTTCTATCTCTTTTTACAAATTTAACCATTTTTTAATCCTTAAAATTTGTAAGTATACGTAAGCATTGAAATTCTAGGAGTTGCAGCTTTATATGATTCTACACCTGAAGTATTTTTTGAAGCTTCAATTGCATAATATTTATCAAATAGATTATTTACATTTAACTGGATATTATGATTTTTCTTCTCATAACCAATCATCAAATCTGTAATTAAATCATACCCTTCATATTTTTGAGTATTTGCATTATCCATATAATAACTTCCATAAGTTCTTGCAGTTAATCTAGTTTTTAATCCATTTGCTAAATGATAAGCTGTAAAAATTGAATATTGATTTTGAGGAATAAATGGTAAATAGTTTCCATCCCTTGAAACTAAATTTGTAACCATTCCATTTCTTACTGATTCATTAAAAGTATCAAATTTAAAATGACTATAAGTATAAGCTCCTCCTATTTGTAAATTATTTGTTAGATTATAAGAAGTATCAAATTCTAAACCTTTTTTATTTGTTTCCCCTGCATTATCATATATTGTATTTCCATTTTCATCTTTGATTTGAATAATCTCATCTTGTACATAATTTTGGAAAAGTGCTAAATCAGAAGAATAATTATCAGTTCTTGTTTTTAATCCAACTTCATAATTTATACTTTGAGATTTTTCTAAATCTTCATTATCTCCTAATTCATTTGTTGTTGGTGCTTGATTTGCATTTGCTACTGAAGTATAAATATTTGTACTATCTGTTAAAGCATAAGATGTTCCAACTTTTGTAGAAAATAGTGTAAATGAATTATCCAATGAATACAATCCATCTCCTGCAACATATTTTCCAGTACCAAAATTGTATGCTTTTAGTTCATTTCCATCTATATCAAAATTAAGTTTATCAACCCTTGCACTTACATCAAATTTCCATCTATCACTTAATTTTATTGTTTCCATTAAATATGTTCCATATAAAAATGCTGAACTATCTTCTGTTGAAGCTAAATTCACCCTTTTCATTTGAAAGTGTTTTAAGAATTTTACCTGTTCCATTTTTTCTACATCTTTATACTCATATTTTTTTGCATCATCTGATTTGTCTAATTTTAGAGTAACCCCACCAACTAAATTCGAATCTTTAGCTAATACTTTATGAGTCCAATCAAACTCTAAATCTGTACCAAAAATATTATTATCAGTAGCGTCATTTATAAGTCCAGTTACAGGATGGAAATGTTCCCAATGATTAAAATATACCCTTGGTCTATAAGTTATATTTCCTGCTTCTTTTTCATATTTTGTATTTAATGAAACAATTTTTGAATCCCTTGCCCCATGTTGCCATTGACTAGAAGTATTATGTTGTTCGCCAGTTTGTTTGAATACTTCAAATTCATCTTTTGTCATGGAAGCTGGAAGATTTAGGTTTGATTCTGTATATGCTATCTCATTTTCTATTGTAGAGTCATCTTTGAATATATGACCATATTTCAAACTTACTTGAGTTGTATCAAACTCATTATTATCTCTCCAAGAGTTATCTATTTCTCTTTTTGAAAAAGAAAAAGAGACATAATCATTATCAGATACTTTATCTCTTAATTTTGTATTGAAATTCTTTTGACCATCATCTCCAATTCCAACTTTAACACTATTTTTATCTTCTGCAAAAACTGATTTTGTAATAAGCTGAATTACTCCACCAGTTGAATTAACAGCATTTATGGAACCTGGTCCTTTTTGAACCTCAATACTTGAAACATCTTGCATATCAATAAAATCAAATCTAGTAAATGAATCAGGATCAGTCATAGGAACTCCATCTTTCATTACCATAATCTCTCTAACACCATAAGCTGCTTTTAGTCCAGCACCTCTAATAATCAATTTTGGACTTGGAGAGTTTGTTGATGATGCTGCAATTACCCCTGAAACATTTTGTAAAGCATCTTGAACATTTAACATATTTTTATCTTCTATTGTCTTTTCATCAACAACAAAAATACTTTCACTAACCTCTTTTGTAGGTGTGGCAATTTTAGTAGCTGTAACTGACATTTGTTCTAGATTTATCAATTCATTTGAAAATAAATTTGCATTAATTGCAAGTAGTGCAAATATTGAGTATTTAAACTTCATCCTATTCCTTCATAAAAATTTATGAAATATTAAAATAGGAGTGTTAATTTTTTATTAACTATTTGTTAAGTGTGTGTTAAGTTGGTAAATTTATCTCTTTTACTCTTCGATTCTTGTTACATAAGCTCCATTTCTATTAAATCTAGTATGAATTTTTTTTCTCTCTTCAACTTCTTTTCTTACCTCAAAAGGATTTTTAGTATCAATTTCTGGTCTTTCTATTACTTCTATTTTTCCTTTTAGTTTTGGATTTAATTCAAAAAACTCATCTACATCGATTTCATAAACTAAATCTTTATTATGAAATTCTGCTTTTTTGGGATATTTTAAAATATAACATCCACTAAAATCCTTTTCTATAATCCCGCTTCTTCCAAGTTTTTTAACAACATCATGTTTAAAAACCATAAATCCAATTACAAAAATAAAAATAGCATAGAAAATTTCTGCTATATATTCCATCATTTATTTTTTCACCACAATTTTATTATTTTTTTTAATATCTTTATTTTTCAAAAAGTGTATTTTATTAATTTTTCCATAAAAAAAGATTAAGAATTTTTCTATTTTTCTATAGACTATAAAATCCTAGCATGATATAATCATAAATGGTTTTAATGGTTAGTTAAGTTGAGTCCTTTGGCTTTGAATTTTAGTATTAATAAGATACAAAATACAATAAGGAGATAGAATGATTGCAATACCAGTAGAGTGTGAAGATGAAAATAATTTTACATCAAAGGAATTCATAAATGCCCAATATTTCGCATTTATAGAGTTATCAAAAACAGAAATATTAAAAAACGACAACAAAGATGAAAAAGAGATAGCAAAGTGGCTAAAAAGTAAAAATGTAGATATCGTTATTACTCCTTATATAGGTAAAAATACTTTTGATTTTTTAAAAGAGAATAAAATAAAGACCTATTTAGAAAAGAAAAAAGATGAAATATACAATACTTTATTAAAGTACGCAGATGGAGAACTACCCATTTTAGATGAGTCATATTATAAATAACGCAAGAAGGGTAGATTATTATTTTCTACCTTTTTTGTATGGTTGCACTGTTTTTAAAAGTTTTTAAAACAACAACTTTTTCACCCTCTTCAAAGCTATCTATTTTGATTTTAGAATCAATTTTCCAATAAGTTCCTTTATAGAAAACCTTAGAGTTTTTAATTTCCCCTATTCCTCTTTCATTAAAAAAATCATCAGAAATTTCATCTTTAGATTTAAAAATTATTTCTAAAATTTTTTTCCTAAAAACTAATAATAAAATTATAGAGATAAGTGATACTGTTGATAATTGCCAAATACCATCCGAAAATCTGTAATAATTACTAATAAATGCCGTAATTCCAAATCCAATACCAAACCAAATAATTATAAAAGAACCAAGTATTGCTTCAAAAGCAAAAAATAAAATTCCAATAACTAAAAGAATATACGGGTCAAATAAACTAAGTGCTATTTGAGTTTCCATTACTTACTCCTTATATTGACTTTACATTCATTATAACTGACAAATGTCTCACAAATGACTCTTTTTTTATTTATTAAAGATTTTATTAGTATTATTAGCAAAAAATTTAAATTAGCATAAGGATTTATATGAAAATAGCAATAATAGGAGCTGGTTTTTCTGGCTGTAATTTATATGATAATTTAAAACTTCAATTTGAAGATATTACAATTTTTGAAAAATCAAGAGGTGTTGGGGGAAGACTTAGCACAAAATATATTGATGATAAATTTATAGACCATGGAACTCCTTTTTTAATTCCAATTACTGAAGATTTAAAATCATTTTGCTCTGATTTAGTAAAAAACAAAGTAATAAAAAATAGATATGATGAGTTTTTACCAATAAATGGTATGAATAAAATTTGTAAATTTTTAATAAATGAAGAAAATCTAAAAACAAATACAAAAATCATTGAAGCAAAATTTATTGATAATAAATGGAATTTAGTAGATGAAAACAATAACAACTATACAGGTTTTGACAAACTTTTTCTTACAATTCCTGCAACTCAAATATTAGAAATGAATATTGATTTAGAAGAAAATATCAAAAATGAATTAGAAAAGATAAATTATGACTCTGTATTTTCACTAATTTTATACTCAAATGCAAATCTAAAACTTAATGAAAATTTAGTTTATGAAAATTCTTGCGTAGAGAATATTATTAATAACTCAAAAAAATATCTATATAAAGATTTTAGCTCTTACGTAATTCACTCTTCAAGAAAGTTTGCAAATGAAGTAAATACTAAAACAAAAGAAGAAATTTTAGAGATATTTTTAAATAGTTTTGATGAAAACACAAAAGAGCATTTAAAAACATTTAATATGATTCCTCATCTTTGGAAATTTGCATTTGTAAAAAACTCTTTAGATATGACATATTATTTAAATGAGAATAAAACTCTTGGTATTTGTGGGGATTATTTTAATTTCTCAAATGTAGAAGCATCACTTACAAGTTCTGAATTATTAGGAAGTGTAAATTTCTAAAATTATTTAAGTTAGTGATAATTTTCACTAACTTTTAATATTAAGCCTATATCCAAATCCATATATATTTTCTATATTTAGATTTGGAAGTTTTTTTCTAAGTCTTGATATAAGATTTTTCAGATTTGCGATATCTGGTATTGTGTCAAAATCATCATTCCATAAAGCAAACATTATCTCTTCATTTGTATATGTTTTTTCTGGCACTTGAAGTAGTAATTCTATTAAATGCAACTCTTTTTTTGTCAATTTAAATATATTATTATTTAAAAAAAGTTGTTTTAACTCTTTATTCCAAATTAGCTCATCTGTTATATTTATAAACGGGCTTATCTCTTTTTTATCATTATTATTATTAAGTAATTTATCCTCATAAATCATTTTAGATACTTTATATATCACATCTAAAAAATTATTATAATCTATTGGTTTTAAAATAAATTGTGCAATTCCTATATTTACAAGTTCCATTAAGTATTCTGATTCATTATGAGCAGATAGAACTATTACTTTTTGAGAAGGATTTATTGAGTAGATATTTTTTATTAATTCTATACCATTCATATTTGGCATTCTAATATCTGTTATTAATAAATCATAATATTTTTCATTAGCTTGGAAATATTGGTTATATTTTGACAGACCTTCTATTCCATCAAATCCACTATCAACTTTTGTAAATATATCTCCAAGCAAAAAGTTCATCTCTTTTGAAATACCTTCATCATCCTCTACAAATAAAACAGATAATTCTCGTCCATATTTCTCTAAAGCTATATAATCAATCATTTAAAACCTTATTTTTAATATCTTAGTTATTTTACTAAGTTTACTATTAAAAAATTACTTTTAAATACACTCAGACCTATTTTCATACTCACCATTTCTATAATTAAATACTTTTTTCATTTGGTACGATTTACCTATTTTTTGACAATCTTCTTTTGTAACTTGACTACTTTCAATACAACCTGAAAATAGGATTCCGATAAATACTATAAAGACTAATTTTTTCATTTTAGTATCCTCTTTTTATATTAGATAATTATAGCATCAAAAAAGTATCACAATAGTATCGTTTAAAAGTTATTTGTTTTATTTAAATCTTTTTTTTGAAATTTTGTAAGATTAAGAAAAGAGGAAAATATCTCCTCTTATTTTTGTTTAAATTTTTTTGAGCTTACGGCAGTTACAACTTTTTTTGCTAAAGTTAATGTTTCAGATGCAATTTCATTAGTTTGATTTGCAATACTTGCATTTACTTGAGTTTGATTATCTAAACTATTAATAGCATCGCTAATTTGCTCAATTGCATTTCTTTGTTGATTTGCATTATTTTGAACATCACTAATAATAGATATTGTATTAGTAATATTATCATTTAGATGACTATATCCTTTTATCATCTCATCAGCTATATCTTTACCTTCATTCGCTTTTGCAGTTGCATTTTCAACTAAAGATTTAATCTCACGAGCAGCTTCGGCACTTCTTCCTGCAAGATTTCTTACTTCTTGTGCAACAACAGCAAATCCTTTTCCTGCTTCTCCAGCAGTTGCAGCTTCAACAGCTGCATTTAGTGAAAGGATATTTGTTTGGAATGCAATTTGATCAATTACTGTAATTGCTTCATTAATAGCATTTACCTCTTCATCAATTTCACTCATTGCTTCATTTGTTTTTTTAGCCAATCTTTGACCATTTGTTGCAGAATTACTTAATTCAGTTGCATTTTGAGCCATTTTATTTACATTTTGAGTACTATTTACAATACTACTTGTAATCTCTTCAACAGCAGCCGCTGTCTCTTCAAGTCTTGCTGCTGCATCATTTGAAGCTTTATTTAATTCATCAACATTATTTAAAAGTTGATTTGAACCATTTAGTAAAATATCTCCATTGTTTTTATTTTCAATTAACATAGTAGTAATTGCATCACCAAGAGTATTAATACCTTCAACTAGTTGTTTTAACTCACCATATATATCATCACTATTTATTCTATCCATATAGTTATATTTAGAATATTCAGATAAAACCCTTAATATCTCTGTATTTATTCTTTGTTGAGTATCAAGCATTTTATTAATTGTTTTTGCCAATGTTTGAACTTGAGGATTAGCAGCACTTGAATGAACCCTACAAGAGTAGTAACCCTTCTCAAATTTATCTAAAGTAATCGCAGCTTCTCCAACACAAAGTAAATCTTTTTCTAGTGAGTTATTAATTTTATCAATACTCTCATTTACCATTCTAGCAAGAGCACCTAATTCACCTCTTGTATTTAAATCAATATACTCAAGTTCATTAATATCTCTATTTAAATAAGACATAAATTGTTGAACACCTAAATATATTTTATCAATAGCCCTTGAAATAGCTGAATTAAAGAAATTTACAAAATATAAACATAAAAGTATCACTAAAACATTTAGAGTAATTACCGCATACAATTTAGTTGATTCAGAAGAAATCTCTGTATCTATTGATAATATAAGTTCTTTTGATAAGTAATCATCAACTTCTTTTAAAAGATTTATCTTTTGTGTAATTTTTTCAAACCAAACAGTTGGATTTACATCAAATACAACATCTCTATTTTCTCCAAATGATAAAAGAACCTCTCTCATTTTTTGAACTTCTGAAATAACAGGATCTTTCATCTTTTCATCATAAAAAGCTCTTTCAGTACCTGAATACATTAGATAAATATCTGTGAACATTTTTTGTTCATTTACAAGTCCTACATATCTTGTAAACATTCCCAAAGCAAACGTTTTTGCAGCAAAAACACTTGTCCCTAAGGCTCTTTCAATACCAGCTTTCTCTTTTGCCATTAAAAAATTATAATAAGCAATACTATGTCTAACTACATCTTCATTTGTAGCAAGGGCAGATGATAATCCAATAAAACTCAAAAGATTAGCATTTATATCTGTATAATATCCAATTGCTTTTTTTGCCTCTATTTTTAAACTATCAACTTCACTTCTTATATCTTTAAGTTTTGAGAATTCTTTTAATACTGTGTCAATATAGCTTTTACTATTTTCAGGTAACTTATCATCACTTATTGTATTTAATAGTTTTACAAAATCCTCATATTTTTCATTTGTAAGTTCTCTTTGCTTTCCTAGAACATCTGCAAACTTAGTACCTTTACTTCCTAAAAATCCAACAGTTGTTCCCCTTTCTTTTTGAGTTTCATGTAGTAACAATGAGATTTTAGTATCTAAAGTTAAAACCTCTTTCACACGCTGTGAATGACTAACCTTTTTATATGTTTCAAAACTAACAAATAATGAAAAACATAAAATAAAAGCTAATGGGAAATAGCTCAACATTTTAATTTTATTTTTAATTGACATTCTTTTTAAATACATTAACATCTTATCAACCTATTTCATTTTTTTATAAAGTTCTTCATATTTGTCAATCTCATTTTGAGATGCCATTCTTCTACATGAAATATAGCCCTTTGAGCCATCACATGATGTAAATGGGAAAACAGTAGCAAATACCCAATAGTGTTTCCCTGATTTTGTTCTATTTTTTACAAAACCTTTCCAAGATTTTCCACTTTTAACTGTTTTCCATAAATCTTCAAATGCAGCTTTTGGCATATCTGGATGTCTAACAATATTATGAGCTTGACCAATTAACTCTTCTAACCTATATTCAGCATATTGACAAAATTCCTCATTTGCAAATCTTATAATTCCTTTTTCATCCGTTTCAGATAATAAAAAAGAGTCCTTTGATAGTTTTAGTTCTTGTGAATTCATGACATTATCACTTAATAAAAAAATAATGATAAGTTTAACATACTTTTGTAGTTATAATGATAAAAAATCTGCTAAGATCTTTTACTTTGCCTATTTTTAACATTTTGATATAATAGCAATAAAAAATTTGGAAATAAATGGAAAACAAAAATAATTTTTTTATAAACTTAAATGAAATTATCAATAATACTATTGAAGGAATTTTAATAATTGAAAATGGATTTATAAAAAATATAAATAAGTCGTTATTGGAAATTTTAGGATATGAAGATAAAAATGAACTACTTGACAAACTTGCAACTGGTATTTTAATTCCCACATCAAAAGAAAAATTTATAAAATTCAACGAAAAACTATTTCAAGAAATTTCACTTATAACAAAAAATGGAGACATAATTCCTGTAATTATTAAAATAAAAGACCTAAATTTTGATGGTATTGAATACAAAATGGTTTGTATTTTGGATTTATCAGAACTAAAAGAGAAAGAAAAGATGGTAATTCATCAATCAAAACTTTCAGCAATGGGAGAGATGATTTCAGTAATTGCTCATCAATGGAGACAACCACTTGCATCTATTTCAACAATGATTACAAGAATAAAACTAAAAAGCAATATGAATAAACTTGATAAAGATTTTATTGATAATTCAATGGAAGATATGAATAATTATGTTCAATATATGTCAAATACAATTGATGATTTTAGAAATTTCTTTTCTATTGATTCCAAAAAAGAGCTAATTAATTTAGATGAAATAGTTTTTGATGCAAATAAAATTATTGAAAAATCATTTTTAAACGAAAATATAAAAATAAACATAACTCCATCAAATTTATCAAAATTAAATCTATATAAAAATGAATTAATTCAAATAATCCTAAATATTTTAAACAATGCAAAAGATGCTTTTTTAGAGAAAAAAATAGAAAATGCAACTATTAATATAAGTTTTGAAGAAACTTATAATGAACAAAAAATATTTATAAAAGATAATGCAGGTGGAATAGATGAAGAGATTATTTCAAAAATATTCAACCCATATTTTTCTACAAAAACCAAGAAAAATGGATCAGGGTTAGGACTTTATATTTGTAAAAATATCCTAGAAAAAGAGACTCTTGGAGATATTAGTGTTGAGAATATCGAAAATGGTGTAATGTTTATTATTACAATAAACAAATAAAATTTTATAATAAAGGTTATACTGTATTTAATATATAACCTTTGTTTGAATAATTTTTTATAAAATTTTCACTTGTTTTATCTCTAATACTCATTATTAAATTTCTTAAAGAGTAGATAGAAAAAACTTTCCCTTTCCAAACTACACTTTCAATTTGCTCATAACTTACAAGATTGTTTGGATTTTCAGCTAACAACATAACTAATTTTTTTTCCGTTTTAGTAAGTTTTATATTTTTTTTACCTAAAAATAGTGTTTCTCTTGATTTATCAAAATGAAAACCATCTTCTAGCTGAACTTTTTTGTTTGAATTTAAATAGTTTAAACATAACTCAACACTAGTTTTTAAATATGCTTCATCAATAGGAGCTTTTAAAACCAAATAAACATTTGCTAATTTATATAAATCAAGCTCTTCTGAAATATTATTTTCTATTAAAATCATAGGAATATTAAAATTATACGACTTAGTTAAAGTAAAAGTATTTATAAACTTATTTAATTCATTTCCTCTATTATCAAAAATTATTAAATCAAAACTAGATATTTCACTATTTAAAAGATAAAATTTATTTGTTTCAAAATAAGTTATTTTGTCTTTATCAGAAAAGCCAATATTTAATATTTCTTCACCAAAACTAATAACTAATAATTTTTTAGTAATATTATTCACACTCATTTCACACCTCGTAAAAATATTATTTAATTATAGAATCTTATCATTAAACATTATCAGAAAAGTATTATTTTTATAAAAAATGAAATAAATGCAATAAAACCTCAAAATTATGAGGTTTTATTAAAATTATTATTTTATATATTCAACAATATTTTCTATTGGTTCTCTTAATTGTTTAGATTGAGGATTTACTCTATATCCAAAAGGAGAGATAACAGATACTTGATATTTAGTCGTATCTAGCCCTAAAACTTCTTCAACTTTCTCTTTTTCAAACCCTTCAATAGGACAAGAATCAATACCTTTAATAGCAGCTGCTGTCATCATATTTCCAAATGCGATATATGTTTGTCTTGCTGTCCAGTAATAAACATTTTCATCATTTAATAGAGTTTTTGTATTAGTTAAATGACTTTTATATAAATTTAAATAAAACTCGTATTTCTCTTCTGGCATCTCTCTTCTTGCAAATTTCTTTCTAGGAACTCCAGATTCAGGTTTTACATTTTCAATTGCAGCTAAGATTACAACTAAATGAGAACAAGTTGTAATTTGAGGTTGATCCCAACAAAATGGTCTAAGTTTTACTTTTAACTCTTCATTTGTAATAACTAAAAACTTCCATGGCTCCATTCCAAATGAACTAGGAGATTTTCTAGCTGCTTCTAAAATGAAATTCATATCCTCATCATTGATTTTTTTACTCTCATCAAATACTTTACAAGCATGTCTAAAATCCATAGCTTCCATAAATGTTTTTTCCATAATTTTTCCTTTTAAATTAAATTTTTTCTTTTTTTTATTATACAAAAGCTCTTTGATAAGAGCTGTTTATTTTCTCTTTTTCTTCTAACTCATTTGCTACATAAAAAACAAGATTTGGATTTCTAAGTAACTCTCTACCATATGCTACAAAATCACAAAAATCATTTTCAAGTAGATATTCTCCTTCAATTACTGTTGTAATTAATCCAACTGCAATAACAGGAATATTTACATTTTCTTTTATTTTTTTTGCCCAAGAAGATTGATATAAAGGTTGAATTGTTGGAGCGTTATCTGGTTTTTCTAAATTTCCACCACTTGATACATGAATTGCATCAACACCAATTTTTTCTAACTCTTTTGATAAATAAATAGAATCTTCAATATTCCAACCATTTTTCATCCACTCATCTGCACTAATTCTAACAATCAAAAGCAAATCTAATTTTTGTTTAATCTCAGTGGCTATTTCTAAAACTAATCTACATCTATTTTCTAAAGTTCCACCATAAATATCTGTTCTATTATTTGTTAAAGGTGATAGAAATTCACATAATAAATATCCATGAGCTGCATGAAGTTCAATAGCATCATAATCTGCCTCTTTTGCTCTAAAAGCTGCATTTATAAATAATTCTTTTATATTTTTAATCTCTTCTATTGAAACTTCTTTTGGAATTTTAAATGGAGCTTCTTTTGAAAAAGCAATTGAACTTGGAGCAATTGGAGTTGAGTCAATAACAGTTGATTTTCTTCCCGCATGAGCAATTTGAATTGCTGTTTTTGCACCAAAAGAGTGTATATCTTTGTTTAATTGTTTATGTTTTTCTATTAAAGAATCATCCCAAAGACCTAAATCATTTGATGAAATTCTTCCTTTTGGCTCAATTGCAGTTGCTTCAACTATAATAAATCCAACTCCACCTAAAGCTCTTGATACATAGTGATATTTATGAAAATCTTTTATTTCTCCACTCTCATCACTTTTATACATACACATAGGTGGCATTACAACTCTATTTTTTAACTCTAATGCTCCAATATTTGCACTTTTTAATAATAGGCTCATAAAAAAATCCTTTTAGATTTCTAACTTTTCTAATTTGTTGATTGTTAATCCCTCTATTTTGTTTTCAATCTCTGATACAAAAGTTTTAAAATGCTCTTTTTCTTCATGTAAAGACAAAAAGTCTTGACTTTCCCAAGTCTCTACAAAAGTAAAACTAAAATCATCACTTAAATCTTTATGTAAATTATACTGAATACAACCTTCATCAAATTCATGAGTTGCTTTGTGAAGTTTTAAAAGTTCATTATAAACTTCCTCTTTAAAAGCTTCTTTTACTTTTATTGTTGCAACTATTACTATATTTTTCATATTTATTCCTATAAAAAGTTTTCAGTTAAAACTGCTTCAAATTTCTCTAACTCTTTTTTTAAATCTAAATCACCTTTAAAAATATCATGAACTGAATAAGTTTTAAGTGGCTCTAGTCCACAAAATTGAAATGTTTTATGTGTTGCCACATGAGCTTCATCCAAAGTCAATCCATCAAAAAATCCATCTTTGTTTCCAAATTCACTTGTTGGACAATTGTAAGTTACACTTAACATATATTTTTTACCTTTTAATAAACCTCCTGTTCCATAAGTTTTACTCTCATCACTTCTACTTCTTCCATCACTTGAATAGTGTCTTCCTTGTATAAAAGTTTCATCTATATATTTTTTTGCAATCCAAGGAACACCCATCCAATAAACTGGATATTGAAATAAAACATAATCAGCCCATTCAAATTTTTGGCACTCTTCTTCTATATCATAACCCTTTTCTATGTGAGTATATTTAACTTCAAAACCATTTTCTTTAAAAAATTCACTTGCATTATCTATGTAATTT
>OBMA010001667.1_pt1 | contig 13493 bp, 10 predicted proteins | sample 1539141 | NCBI WGS metagenome assembly OBMA01 (sample SAMEA3991484, study PRJEB22521) | metagenome | biome: anthropogenic terrestrial biome; feature: sewage plant; material: raw primary sludge | place: Sweden | collected 2012-09-26 | reverse complement strand
AAAAACAAAGCCTTCCATACATTAGTATTCACAACACTGATTGTGACAAAATTTGCATATAAGGAATAGTTATGAATTTATTTAATAAAGAAAATCAAATACTCTTGAGAGAGATGATTAAAACAGATTTTAAATTACGTTACCAAGGTTCTCTCATTGGGCATCTTTGGTCGATTTTGAAGCCGATGTTATTGTTTACAATAATGTATCTCGTTTTTATTCGATTTTTAAGAATTGATGATGGAACTCCACATGCTGCAGTTGGTGTCTTGTTTGCGATGGTTAATTGGAACTTTTTTGCCGAGGCAACTAATATGGGAATGTTATCTATTGTTTCACGAGGAGATTTGATTAGGAAATTAAGTTTTCCAAAAGAAATTATTGTCATTTCTTCTGTCGCAGGAGCAGCGATTAACTATAGTATTAACTTAATTGTGGTTTTAGCTTTTTCAATTGTTAATGGCATTTATCCTAATGTAAATTTCTTGGTTTTGATACCTCTATTCTTAGAATTGGTTTTATTGGCTACTGGGATTGCATTTATTTTATCTAGTTTATTTGTAAAATATCGCGATATTGGTCCAATCTGGGAAGTTGTTATGCAAGCAGGAATGTATGCAACACCGATTATCTATTCATTGACCTATCTCATAGATCGTGGTCAGGAGCAAGTTGCCAAATTCCTCATGCTTAATCCACTTGCACAGATTGTGCAGGATATTCGCCACTATATTGTATTTGATGGAAATCCACGTGGTTGGGATATTATCGGAAATAAACTAATTGTACTCATTCCATATGTTATACCTTTCATAGTTTTTGTGATTGGTTTAATAATCTTTAAGAAAAATGCTAAACGTTTTGCGGAGATTCTCTAATGACAAAAAATATTGCAGTAAAAGTTGAACATGTTTCAAAATATTTCAAATTACCAACTGAAAGTACTCAAAGCCTTCGAACAGCTCTTGTAAATCGATTTAAAGGGATTAAAGGCTATAAAGAGCAACATGTACTAAGAGATATCAATTTTGAAGTAGAAGAAGGTGACTTTTTCGGAATTGTAGGACGGAATGGTTCAGGTAAATCAACACTGCTCAAAATAATATCTCAAATTTATGTTCCAGAACAGGGAAAAGCAACTGTAAACGGGAAGTTAGTTTCTTTTATCGAACTTGGTGTAGGTTTTAACCCAGAATTAACAGGAAAAGAAAATGTATATTTGAACGGTGCCATGTTAGGGTTTACTCAAAAGGAAATTGACGATATGTATGATGATATCGTTGATTTTGCTGAATTGCATGAATTCATGAATCAGAAATTGAAGAACTATTCTAGTGGTATGCAAGTTCGTTTGGCTTTCTCAGTTGCGATTAAGGCTCAAGGTGATGTACTCATTCTTGATGAAGTGTTAGCTGTTGGCGATGAAGCTTTCCAAAGAAAATGTAATGACTATTTCTTAGAGCGTAAGAAAAGTGGCAAAACAACTATTCTCGTAACTCATGATATGGGTGCAGTGAAGAAATATTGTAACCGTGCAGTATTGATTGAGGACGGCGAGGTCAAGGCGTACGGCGATCCGTTCAATGTCGCCAATCAGTATAGCTTTGACAATACCGAAGTCATTGATGCTAATGAAGTGTCAAATGATACTGAAACTGAGAATGCTTATATCGAAAATTTAGAGTTGGAATTTTTATCTGAATATCGAATTTCACAAGCAGGAAAAGTGCGTTTTAAGGTTTCATATACTGTTTTGAAAGATATTCCCACCTATGTGGCTATTTCTTTTACAGATATTGACAGAGGCGTTTGGATATATAACGATAATACAATGGATGATTTAACTCAAGGGACTGGTTTCAAATCCTTTGTTTATGAATGTTATATGGATAATTTAAACGACTTGAAAATGAAACTGGAATTGACGGTGAGAGATGAGGATGGTCAGCTTTTGGCATATATTGACAGGGAAAAAATTCCGGTTATTATGCTGAACCGCGATGACTTAGACATCAATGATAAATCATCTTTGGATTCATCAACAGGATTATTAAAACGTAATGGTGCATGGACAAGACAAAGCTAGAAACTCGGAAGAATTAGGGACAACAATGGAAATATCAATCGTTTGTACAAATTTTAATAAAGGTCAGTGGATTAGAGAAACTATTGAAGGTTTTCTAATGCAGGAATTTAGTAAGGACTTTGAAATCATACTAGTTGATGATTGTTCTACCGATATTTCAAAAGAAATTATTAGCGAGTATGCCAATAATTACCCACATTTGATAAAGGCTTTCTTTCATGAAGAAAATCAAGGCATAGCAAAAACTTGGGTTGATGCATGTAATAAAGCGAGTGGGAGATATATTGCTAGATGTGATGGAGATGATTACTGGACGGATTCACTAAAGTTACAAAAGCAATATGATGCACTTGAACAAAGCAATGTCTCTTTGTGGTGTAATACTGATTTTGATATTATTAAACCTGATGGTGAGGTTGTATTTGAGAGTGCTTTTCAAAATGAGCAAGTTGTTCGAATGGATTCCTATGAAAAAATGCTAGCTTACAAAGGTTTCACGATGTCTTCCACATGGTTGGTAGAAACTAAATTGATGTTATCTATCAATGAAACATTAGACTTAGAAACAAGCGATGATACCTTTAATTTACAGCTAGAGTTATTTCAAAAAACTCAACTAATCACACTCAATGATAGCACCACAGTCTATCGTTTGGGCTATGAAAGTGATTCGCATCCGGTCGACTTAGAAAAATTCATTCATCGTCATCAAAACCTACTAGAGACGCAGTTAAAATTCCTTGCTAAATATCCAGATGCCAACATACATAAACTTTCAGAATACTTGTTTCAAGAAGTTTATTCCAGAGAAGTGATTGTGCATCAGCAAAAACTTACTGAAAATGAATTAAAAAATCACATCCGAAGTTTGGGTGAGCAATTAGCAACAATAAGTAGTGAAAAAACACAACTAGAAACTAATAAGGTAGAACTTGAAACTGAAATCAATGAGTTAATTGATAAGAACAAGTCTATTAACGATGAGCTTTCAAAGGTTAGTACAGAATTGACTATGATACTCAATTCAAAAAGATGGAAATGGATTAGTAAGATTTTAAGTTTGTTTAGGAGATAATAGTGGAACGTTTACTACTGTATGTTCATTATAATCAGCACAATAAAGTAGATAATCATGTTGTTTACCAATTAAAACAGATAAGGCATATATATGACAAGCTGATTTTCATTAGTAATAGTCAAATTTCCTCCCCTGATTATGAAGACTTGACTAAAGAAGTCCAAATCGACTACTTTTTACAACGTAAAAATGAGGGATTTGATTTTGCTGGCTGGAAGGACGGCTTGATGCTACTTGGCTTTGAAACAGTTTCCAATTACAATTCGGTTACTATTATGAACGACACTTGCTACGGGCCACTCTGGGATTTGTTACCACACTATGAGTATTACGATGAGCAGGATATTGATTTTTGGGGGATGACAAGCCACCCAGCTATGCTACCAGACAGGAATTTTATCCCTAAACATTTACAATCATATTTTATTGTATTTAAGAAAAGTTTAATAAGCTCCCCGTACTTTGCAGAATTTTGGGAAAGAATAAGGAACTTTACGACGGTCCAAGAGGCGATAGAATTTGGTGAGATTTACTTAACTACTTATTTTAAAGAAAAAGGTTTTAAATATAGTAGCCTTATCGAAAATGATGTACAACAGAATAAGTCGACTGTTAATTTGACGATTGTTAGACCAGAAATCCTATTAGATTATAAAGTTCCCTTTATTAAAGTTAAAGCTTTTCCAAATACCTTTGCCCAGGCGCCTTATTTATTAGACAAGATAAAAACGATTTCCACCTATCCAACAGAGTTAATTACCAATCATCTATCCAATAGTTTGTTACCCACTCCGGCTTACCTAGGAAGGACCAAGCTCTTGCAAGGAAATCCAGAAAAAGCCAGAGTTGAACGAATTGCTATCGTAATTTTTATTTTTTCCGAAAGGAATGAAGTATTTGATAATATAATTAAGAAACTAGATGCAATTTCATACTGTACGGATTTATTCATTATTACAAATAATAATGTTGCTGCTGAACAGTTTTCAACTGTAGCTTTTAACCGCTTTGAAAGTGTGCAATTTTTCAAGAACAGATTACTTTGGCAATTAGTTGATGATTTAAAAGAGACTGATTTTGTAGGTGTATTTACCATAGATAGTAGTAATGGTTTTTATGAGCAGTGTAGTATTGAAGAAGTTCATAATAGTCTCTTGGCAAATATTGATGCTGTTGCAACAAACTTCAGAAAAAATCCCCGATTAGGCTTAGTGTTTGCCGATTTGCCGATGGATCAGCAACTGAAATATCCTCTTTCGAATAAAAAACTTCTTAATGAACTACACGAGGAGTGGCAAGCAGCAAAGCAACAGAAAAACTTAGTGATTGCAGAAGAAACAGAATTCATTGAACCACCTCACAAATCTTTTTGGTTGAGAACAGAAAGTTTAAGTCAGTTAGCAGACTGTAAAATGAATTGTAGGTTTGCAGTGTATATCCTGTGGGGAATAGATATGGACTATGCTATCGTGGCGAATAGGCAATATTTACCTGCAATCTTTCGACAGGTGGGAGAAAAATATAGTTCAGAACATCAGTCAAAAGAGTTTGACAGGATGAATTTTTTGAATAAGTGTGACTATTTATTTTCACCAATGAGATCACTTATAAAGTACGAATTGAAAAAAATAATATTGAGATTTAGTCAAATTTACCATAGATAATAAGGAGTTCTATAAAAATATGGCCTCTAGCGCTCAAGCACTTTTAATAAAAGTGAAAAAAATTCCAATGATTTTAAAAAGAAAAACTATTCGCTTTATTTCAAAAATCAGGGCATCTATTATGCGTTGTTTTAGGAACATAGTAAGAGATAATAGCTATGAGTTTCCGAAAAGATTACTAATTTATACCATATTTGAATCTGAGAAACATTTACAAGAGTATAAAGTGTTATTTCTGGAAGGTCTTTTACCTTTTGCGGATAGGGTGGAAATTGTTGTCAATGGAACACTGCCTGAAAATGATTTGAAACGTTTGGCAAAATATGGCAATGTGCAACAGAGAGAAAATAAAGGCTACGACGCAGGAGCTTTTCAATTTGGAATTTTATCTCTTTCTTATCAAGAACTTCAACAATTTGACCAACTTCTCTTAGTAAATGATACAAATATTGGTCCCCTATCTGATTTAGCAGAGGTGTTCAAACGAATGGATTCCAAAAAATTGGATTTCTGGGGTATGTCATTTGGTGAGGTGCAACCCGATTTTACAGGTATGAACCCCTATGGATTTATTCCTGAACACTTGCAAAGCTATTTCTTAGTTATTGAACATAGTCTTTTAAAAGATAAATTGTTTTATCATTACTGGCAAAATTTACCAGATACAAGTTCACGCAATGCAGCTATTGGGCGACATGAAACGGTATTTACACGATATTTTTCAAATCGTGGGTATGTCTATGATGCGGTAGTAAAAGAAGGAACGGATAGCCCAATCTATATTCATCCTTTGAGAGCAATTCGTGATGGCATGCCACTTGTAAAATATTCTGCACTAGCAAATTTTGATGATCATCAATTTTTATGGCAAGAGTTGGAACGGCAGTCGGAAATACCAGAACTTCTCAAATATATAGAAGAGGAGACGGATTTTCCAGTTCATATTTTGGAAGATATTATCCAAAAATACAAGACATCATCAAAAACTAAAAATCAAATTCTTATTATTGACGGGGTTGAAAATATTATTCCTCAATGTACACGGTATCGTGTATTGAATAAGGCCGAGCAATTGAAACAGCAAGGATATGATGTAAAAGTTGTAAACCATTCGTCATTCATCATTCCTGATGCTAAACATGCAGATATTGTTATTATTTATCGTGCTACAAAATCCGAAAAATTATTAAAGCTGATTTCTATCATGAAAAAACTTGGGCGGAAGGTTTATTATGATATTGATGATTTGGTTTTTGATACAAAGTACACAGATCAATTAGAATACACACAATCCCTTTCAAAAAAAGAAAAAGCAAGTTATGATGCTGCTGTCCAGCAATATGGTGATATGCTAGGGAGATGTGACGCAGTGATTACCTCGACCGAGCATTTGAAGACAGAATTAGAGAAGAAAAAATCAGAAGTTATTATCCATCGCAATGTACTCTCAAAGAAATTGATACATTTGAGCAATAAGGCCATTAGCAAAAAAATTACAGATGAGACTATTAAAATAGCTTATTTTTCTGGTTCGATTACTCACAATGAAAATTTTGAAATGATAAAGCCAGCTCTCATCAAAATACTGGAAAAATTTAAAAATGTTGAACTTCATTTGGCTGGACATTTAGATATCCCTGCAGATATTGAAAAATTTGGAAATCAGATTGTTGTTCATCCGTATGTAGATTGGGAAGAACTTCCTGATTTGATTGGACAAATGGATATTAATCTGGCACCGTTAAAACAAACGTTGTTTAATGAGGCAAAATCAGAAATTAAATGGCTAGAAGCAGCAGCAGTTAAGGTTGTTACAGTTGCAAGTAACATTGGTTCCTTTAAGGAAATGATAAAAGATGGAGAAACAGGAGTTCTGGCTTTACCTGAGCAGTGGTACAATAAATTAGAAGAATTGGTAGTGAATGAACAGTATAGAAATCAAATGGCTGAGCAGGCTTATCAATTTGTTTTAGCAAATTGTACAACTTCAACAGTTCGTGCGGATATTTGAAAATAAGGGGTCATTTGATGAAAAATATATTATTTATTTCTCCTACGGGTACCTTGGATAATGGAGCAGAATTATCAATTATTCAATTGATGGCGCTCCTCCAAGAAAAAGGGTATCGTATTATCAATGTCGTTCAAGACGGGGCTTCACAGTTTAGAAGTGATTATGAAAAGGAGATGTCAAGTAGAGGGATCACTTTATATAGCATCTCACTTGCAAAATGGTGGTGGCCAGAAGCACCTGGTGGTATCATTAATGATATGGAAACAGCGACCTTAGAGTACCAAAATGCCATTTTTAGAATTAAAGATATTATCCATGAAGAGAAGATTGACTTGGTTATTTCCAATACTGTAAATGTTTTTCTAGGTGCAATTGCAGCTAGCCTTACCAACACACCTCATTATTGGTTGATCCATGAATTTCCCGAAGATGAATTTTCTTACTATAAGACAAAAATTCCGTTTGTTGCGGAGATGTCCAATGCTATTTTCACGGTGGATGGTAATCTAAAGGAAGTATGGCAGAAACTTGTTCCTGACAAGGAAATCCAAGGTTTTATTCCTTATACAAGGGTCACTCCTAAAAAAGAGCTTTCTCAAGGAGAAAAAACTCGATTTGTATCCATTGGGAGAATAAATGAGAGAAAAAATCAGTTAGCCTTATTAAAGGCATATCATCAATTAGACAGACAGGATATTGAACTGTGTTTTATTGGTCCTTGGGATGATGAATACAAGAATTTATGTGATGAATACATCCAAAAGAATAGCTTGATGAATGTACAGTTTTTAGGTTACCAAAATAATCCTTGGGATTTGGTTACAGATAAAGACATTTGTGTCTTTCCATCAAAGACAGAAACATTTGGTTTGGTCTATATTGAAGCTGTTTTAAATGGCTTACCTGTAATTGCCTCGGATAATTTGGGTCACAAGACCGTGCAACAGTTATTTGAACTTCCAAGGTTGTACCCTGCTGCAGAAATTACGCAATTGAAGCAACAAATGGCAGACAGTCTTGAAATTTTTGACGACAAAAAAGTAGAAGCTGTTGACTATCAATCGCATGTCTTAAAACGCTATGCCCCAGAAGTTGCTTATCAAAATATAGTGGCTCAAATAGAAGATGGAGATAGACAAGCAAATCAAAGCATGCAGGCAATAGAATTTTTGCTTACTGGAGTAACTAGAAAAACAAAACTAGAGATTTTGGGTAGAAAATTAAGTCAATTTTTGACAAGAATTCGTCAAAGAATGGAATGAGTCTTCTCAAAATGTAGAAAAGGTTTTAAATGATACGATTATTAAAATTTGGGAATATTATCTTTGGAATAGTTGTCATCTTGATGCTTGTCAATAGTGTAAAGTTTTATTTCACCAATATATTTTACGAACCTATTACTATTGAACATAAGATCATTTTCTTGCTCTTGGCATTGCTAATTTTTTTGACATATTGTTTGATTATAAAAAATAAGACATTAGGGAATATAGCCATTTTAAAACATATTAAGGCCTTCGTATTCTGTCTCATGTTACTTTGGCAATTTTTGTTACTCGTCTCTATGCCGATAGTTCCGATCGCAGACCCCGGAACGATTTATCGTATCGCAATTGGAGAGACTGGGGCAGAACTATTGAATTATATTTCTGTAAATCCGAACAATTATATGTTGTTAATATGGGAAAAATGTTTGTTTTACTTACTTGGTGAGCGATATTTGATTTATGGACTTATTCTGTTTAATATGGTTTTTATTGATAGTGCAATACTCTTATTGGATAATCTACGTAAACGCCTGTTACCGAGCAGTAGTAATCTCTTGTTTTATTTATCAGTAATATTTATCGGCTTTTCACCTCAATTTCTTCAGGCCTATACTGACAGCGCTGCATTTTTCTTTGGAACATTCATTTTCTACGTTGGTTACTATTTAGTAACTGTAAAAAGTTATACAATCAAACTGACACTTTCGATTGCCTTGGGTATCATTTTGGGCTTAAGTTATGGGTTCAGGGCTCCGTTGCTTATATATGCGATTTCAGGTGTCATTGTTCTAGTTTATCAATTTCTACAGATAAAAAATCATAACTTTGCCAAGAATTTTACTTTGGCTGGGGTGACTATCTTAAGCTTTGTAGCAATAAATTCTCTCAGTCAATTTACTCTACATCAACAGTATGTAGTTCCTTTTGAAGAGGGGAAAAGTCGGACAATGTTGTACTTTGTAGATTTAGGCTTGACTTCTACTGGTGCAGCGCATGCTGAATTATCTGAAGAAGTATTGAATGCGGCTGGCGCTGAACGTAATCAAATATTTATACAATCAATAAAACAAAGAGTAGCAAAAATGGATTTGTCTGATTGGAAACATCATCTGGATAAAAAACTATACTTTATCTCTGCTGAAGGATTAATGGGCTGGCAAGTAGAGAATGTATTACATGAAGAAAACATGATTTCAAATAGGTTCTCCAATACGAGCATAGCTCAGAAATTACGGAGCTTAATTTTAGTAAATTTTTCTGATTTTTACCGTTATTCTGTTGTTTTTCAAATACTTTGGATAGTTATCATTTTGGGAATGATTCTCTACAGTATCTTCTTCCCAGATTTTAAAAATTCATTAAATTTATGGGTCCAAATAACCATTTTTGGAGGGATACTTTTTTTGATGATTTTTGAGGGTGGAAGGAGCAGGTACCTGATACAATTTTTACCTGCTATTCTTTGGAATTCCTCAATAGGATATGAAAGGATGTTACAGATAATAAAAAATGTTAAAAAACAGAATAAAAGAATATAAAATAGTTCAGAATATATTTGCTATTGTCATAGGAGTAATGTCAATTTCTCCTTCGCTAATAGAATTAATCTTTAGCTATTTTACCGATAAAATAGCTGTTTTCAATATTTTTGCAATCTTTTGTTCCATAGTGCTTGGCGTCTTGGTCTCGAAGTCTTTTGATAGGGCGTCGTTGATGGAAATAATTTTGGGATTTCTATTGATAACTGTAATAGGTTATTACATAGTAGCTACTAGAGAATTAAATAATCCCTTCTTTAATTTCTCTTCTTTCAGAGAAAATCAGTTGCTACAATTGAGATATTTTCCCAATCTTGTTATTAGTATCTTAACTATAATTGCTTGTCGGAAATTTTTCTATTATAATATAAAAATAGTCCCTCAAATTTCAACTGCTTTATTCAATTCTATTATGTTGGCCTGTATTATGATGGAATATTCAGGAATTAGAAGTAGTATGAATGAAATAGCAGAATCGAAGTTAATAAGCATTTTGGCTATTTATGGTATATTTGTTTTTATATCCTATACTTTCATTATTGGATATAGGGATTTGTTGGTTAATAAACCGTCGGTTCAGTTGATTTATTCGGTTGCACTCCTGTTTGCAATTTTTTTCAATGGTACAATTCAATATGGGATTAAAGATGAAGCAATACTCCTGGAAAAATATATTTTTCCAGGAGCTACGCTTTATCAGATTCTAGTATTATTCTTATTTTTCACCTTAATCTATTTTATTTTTAATAGGTTTTTGATTCCATCCTTCATCATTGTCATTATAGGTTCAACTATATCTGTTGTCAATTTTCTAAAAGAACAAATGCGTAGTGAACCACTTCTGATTACAGATTTTGTCTGGGTAACAGAAGTCAAATTTTTAGTAAGTTTTTTAAATTTTCGTGTTCTTTTAACCGCTATAACTGCCATTGTCTGTATAATGGCGTTGTATTCATTGTTAAGAAAGTGGATATTGCCTGGGAAAATTTTAAAAAATTTGCAATATAGAGTCGGATTGGCTATTATTCCATTATTATTCTTTAGTGGAATCTCATATGTATTTAGTAATGAGCATAATTCCCAAATCGTAAATGGAATTCCTGTAGTATCTACCTTAAACAATTGGGCAAATATCACATGGTTCAGTTTTTCATCCAATGCCAGATATAAATCTTTGATGTATGTTTGGACTAAACAATTGACAAAGAAAGTGATGGATGAACCCGCTGGTTACAGTAAAGAAGCGATTGCAAAAATAGCTAAGAAATATGAGAATGTCGCAAAAAATATGAATTTAGAACGGACAAATCAAATTTCTGACCAGACTGTAATTTATGTTTTAAACGAGGGTTTCTCGGATCCAACAAAACTTCCCAGATTGTCAATTTCTGAAGATCCGATTCCAGAAATCAGGAAAATTCAGCAAGAATATACTTCAGGGCAAATGCATTCAGATCACTATGGTGGTGGTACAGCCAATATGGAGATTCAAACATTAACTAGCCTTCCTTATTATAATTATTCTCCATCCGTTTCAGTGATTAATTTAGAAGTTGTACCTCTATTACATTACTTGCCGTCTATTAGCGATTCATTTGATCCAACTATGCGGTATGTTTTGCATCCATTAAATGCAGAAAACTATCAACGTGATAAAGTATATACGGAATTAAACTTTAAGCATCAAGTTTTTCAAACGGGAACAGCTGAAAAATTTGATAATATTGCATATGTCGGTAACAATATTGGGGATAAAACGGTCTACAATAACGCTCTGGAACGGATTTCTACAACACAGAGTCAATTTTTTTCTATAATCACTATGCAAGGTCATTTGCCGTGGGGACTAATAGACTCATCAATTACTGCTGAAGGTGAAGGTTTTACAGAAAGTCAAAATAATGACCTGCTAGCCTATACACGATTATTATCAAATACAGACACTGCTACACGTGAGTTTCTAGATTCTTTACAGAAGATTGAAAAAAAGATAACAGTAGTTTTCTACGGGGATCATTTACCCGGCTTGTATCCATCAGAAGTGTTTTTAGACAATCCAGATAGCCAATTTAGAACAGAATATTTTATTTGGAGCAATTTTGAAACACCAAAGTTGAACTATCCATTAGTAAATTCTAGTGATTTTAGCGCCTTATTATTTAAACAAACAAACTCTAAAGTTTCTCCTTATTATGCCCTAATGACAGAATACCTTGATACAAATTCGGGTCAAAAATATGAGAACACTAAAGAAGGAGAGCAAATTTCGCTAGATCTCCAAATGGTCCAATATGATTTAAGCTTGGGCGATGGCTACATCTTGAATGAGAATTTCTTTGAAACACCATAATTTTCTAAATCAATAATAATTTTAACGGAATATTTTTATGCAAATACTATCAATCATCATTCCTTGTTACAACGAGGAAGAAACTATCCATCCATTTTTAACGGCAACTAAAGAAGTTGAAAACGAGTTGTCGAATGAGCTTGTTTTTGAATATCTTTTTGTTAATGATGGTTCTAAGGACGCGACTTTAAAGATTCTCAGAGAGGTTTCAAGGGACTTTGATAATGTGCATTATCTCTCCTTTTCACGAAATTTTGGGAAAGAAGCTGCTCTTTTAGCTGGTTTAGAACATGCTAAGGGAGATCTCATTACGGTGATGGATGTGGACTTACAAGATCCGCCAGAATTACTCGTCCCAATGTATGAGAAAATAAAGAGTGGCTGTGATGTTGTAGGAACTCGCCGTGCAGACCGTTCAGGAGAACCCCCGATTCGTTCCTTTTTCTCGAAATTGTTCTATCAATTGATTAATAAAGTTTCGGATACAGAAATGGTCGATGGTGCCAGAGACTTTCGTCTGATGACAAGACAGGTAGTTAATAGTATTTTAGAGCTTCAAGAAGTCAATCGTTTTTCAAAAGGATTATTTGCCTGGGTTGGTTATAAGGTTGATTACATTAGCTATGAGAATAGGGAACGAGTTGCTGGTGAGTCGTCTTGGAGTTTTTGGAGTTTATTCAAGTATTCTTTGGAAGGTTTTATTAATTTTTCCGATGCTCCGCTAAACTTGTCAGTTTGGTCTGGTTTGCTTTCATTTCTACTTTCTTTTTTTGGAATGTTATTTGTCATTATTCGTAAATTAACTATAGGTGGTAGTATCACAGGCTGGGCGAGTACTGTTTCCATTATATTATTCATGGGCGGTCTTCAATTGCTCTCAATCGGTATCATTGGAAAGTATGTTTCAAAAATATTTCTTGAGACGAAGAAAAGACCTATTTATATTGTTAAAGAAACAAATATAACGTAAACGTCCGATAATGAGTTTTATTTAAAAACGGTTAAGCATACCCAATTTGTAAAATTAAGCTAGACAGAAAAAGCCATCTTGCCACAAATGAACTCGCAATGATAGAGGCTTACTACAAAGAAGGTATAAAAGTTACAGATATCATGATAGCTCTTGGAAAATCAAAGCAGACCGTCTATAATGTTATCAACTTTCTCAAAGACGGACATTCTGCCTATGACTATTATGAACACTACAAAGCCAATAAGAAACGCTGTGGTCGAAGGAAAATAAGTCTGTGGCAAGCAGAAAAAGACTTTATTCAAACTCATTTAGATCAAAGCTGGAGCCTTGGCGTCATTAAAGGAACTTATCCAGATAGGATTTTTTTGACGCGGAATGATTTAATCAATACGTTAGAGGACTTTTCAGTTCTCTTTTTTCTTACCAGCCATTTTAGCAAACCTTAAGCAAAGGGACTTATAATGATTGTATGGAAAGAGAATCACAGTAAATGCGAAAGTGTGAGGAAAATTACCAAGAAAT
>OBMA010001666.1_pt1 | contig 13497 bp, 9 predicted proteins | sample 1539141 | NCBI WGS metagenome assembly OBMA01 (sample SAMEA3991484, study PRJEB22521) | metagenome | biome: anthropogenic terrestrial biome; feature: sewage plant; material: raw primary sludge | place: Sweden | collected 2012-09-26 | reverse complement strand
CAATACTTCCAACACCCAAGGCGCAGAGAATACCAATACCAATGCTTTTGGCTACACGCCATTTGCCAATTTTCCCTTTGGCAATAATGCATTTGGTTTTGGTAGCAATCCTTTTAATAACTTTGGAACCAACGCCTTTAATCTGCCGCAAAATCCGCTGGATTTTTTGAGTAAAACCAATCCATTTGCTCACATGGCCTCTAGTATTCCGCCTTACAATCCTGCGGTTGGTGAATTCTATAGCGAATTCTTTGGCAATATGACCAAACTGAGCCAACAAATTGCACAGCAATCGATGCGTGCCAACCAAGCGCCGCAGTACACCAATACCTCGATTATGATGGACTTAATGGATGGCTGGCGTAAAATGGGTCAAATGGTGACCAATCACCCAGGCACGATGGTTGAAGACCAATTGCAGTTGTTTAAAGACCAAATGCACTTGTGGCAAAACACGCTACAACAATTTGCTGGTAAAAAAATCGACCCAGTGGCGAGCCCTGAAAAAGGCGACAAACGATTTAGTGATGAAGAATGGGAAGACAACCCTATTTTTAACTTCCTAAAACAGTATTATTTATTAACCACCCAAGCCATGATGGATGCGATTGATGGCGTTGAAGGCATTGATGAAAAAACCCGTCAACGTTTGGCTTTTTTTACCCGCCAATGGATCAATGCAGTAGCCCCAACTAACTTCTTAATGACCAACCCAGAAGTACTACGTTTGACCATCGAAAGTCAAGGTCAAAATTTGGTTCAAGGTATGAAGCAGTTGGCTGAGGACATGGGTAATAGCGCTGATACACTCAATGTCCGTATGACTGACCAGAGTGCGTTCCGGGTGGGTGACAACATCGCCACCTCAAAAGGTAAAGTGGTATTTGAAAACCACATGATGCAGCTCATCCAGTATGACCCTTCAACCGAAAAAGTAAAACAACGTCCATTATTGATGGTGCCACCTTGGATCAACAAATTCTACATCATGGACTTACGTGAGAACAACTCGTTTGTGCATTGGGCTGTCAATGAAGGTCATACGGTTTATGTCATCTCTTGGGCGAACCCGACCCCCGAATACAAAAATGTTGGCATGAGCACTTACATGAAAGACGGTGTGCTTGCAGCCATGGATCAAATTGAAGCCATCACGGGTGAAAAAACCATCAATATTACAGGTTATTGTATTGGGGGTATGTTGACCGCATTGACGCTAGGCTATCTTGCTGCGACCAAGCAAGAAAGTCGCATTGCCAGTGCGACACTTTGGGCGACTATTATTGACTTCTCAGATCCAGGTGATATCGGCGTCTTTATCGATGACAAAATCGTTGCGGCGATTGACAAGCAGAACGCCGACAAAGGCGTGTTTGATGGGCGAATGATGGGCGTGTCATTTAGCCTACTCCGTGAGAATAGCCTATACTGGAACTACTACGTACAAAACTACCTCAAAGGCGAGCGCCCTGTACCTTTTGACTTGTTATACTGGAATTCAGACTGTACCAACGTGACCGCTGCCTTGCACCATTTTCTACTGCGTGAGTTCTATATCAACAACTTGCTGCGTAAACCCGGCGGGGTTGAAATTGACGGCGTGAGAATTGACCTATCAAAAGTTAAAATTCCCGTGTTTATGGTCGCAACCTTGCAAGACCATATCGCAAAATGGAAAAGCTGTTACCCAGGCACGCAAGTATTTGGCGGTGAAAAAGTATTTGTGTTGGGAGAATCAGGTCATATTGCGGGTATCATGAACCCCCCAGGTAGTAAATATGGTTACTACACCAATGATAACTACACTGCGGACGCTGACCAATGGTACAAAGACGCCACCTATGTTAAAGACACCTGGTGGACAAGATGGCATGACTGGATCAAACCATTTGAGGGCAACGAAATCAATGCCCGTGTCGTCGGTCAAAATAGCCAAGGTAAAGAAATCCCAACCTATGGCGATGCCCCAGGTAGCTATGTCACGGTCAAAGCGACTGAAGCCTTAACGGGTCATAACTTTGCAGAAGCTTACCGTTCACAATTACCACCGGTATAATATATCGTTATCACACAACATCCCGTGATTGCCCAGCCTATCACGGGCTTTTTATGACATAGCCAAATCGCCCATCAGCTACATAGATTTGCTAGTCAAAAGTTGTGATATTGAGTAGAATTAATGCCATATTCTGCGCATAATAGCAATGAGAAACACTTTGAATAGAGCGCCTATGTCGATTGAACCAATACAAAACAACCTATCACTCAGTAAGCTAGACCGCAATATTGTCTTCTTTGATCGGGCGATTCGCTCGTTTATTCCAAACAGCAATCCTAGCACCCGTCCTTTGCCTGTCTCTAGCCCCGATGTGCCAAAACTTTCCGTGGAAGAAGCGCGTCATGTCGCAGGTCTCATGCGTATCAATCACACGGGCGAAGTGTGCGCGCAAGGACTGTATCACGGTCAAGCATTTACCGCTAAGCAAGCAACGGTCAAAAAAGCCATGCACCAATCTGCGCTAGAGGAGATTGACCATTTGGTGTGGTGTGAGACGCGGTTAAATGAATTGGGTAGCCATCCCAGTATTTTTAGTCCGCTTTGGTATGGGCTATCCTTTGGCATGGGTGCGGTAGCGGGATTGATTTCTGATGAGTTTAGTCTGGGGTTTGTCGCAGAAACAGAAACCCAAGTCAGCGAGCATTTGCACAGCCATCTTGGTAAGCTGCCTGTACAGGATAAACGCAGCGCTGAGATTTTAAGCCAAATGGATAAAGAAGAATTACACCACCGTGATAAAGCAGTCGAGTCAGGCGCCAGCCCATTGCCACTGCCCATCAAAACCACGATGCGTTTTTTGGCTAACTGCATGAAAACGGTGGCGTATCATATTTAACCAAGCATGTTTAACCAAACGTGTTTAACTGGGCATGACTGACAGCCCCAATCGTTGGCTGGCGTGTTTATTGCTATAACCTTGCTTAAGCGCGCTGTTTTCGCGTAAAAATATAACAATAACTTTATTTTTTTTTGATAGTATTTTTACATTATTGCTTTACATTGTTGCTATGGGATAAGCTGATTGATTTGTGCAATCTATCCCACCCAATTTTTTAAGGAAATTTCAATGACTCACATGGTAAAACCCCTAGTCTATACCCCCCTAGCCTATACCTTAGCTATTTTGATGGCAACCAATGCCACTGTAGCGATGGCTGCAACTGCAACCGCAAAAACAACGACCAAGACGACCACCACCAAAACCACCACGGCAAAACCCGCTACCCCGACAACAGCCACTAAAAAAACCACGGTTGCCAAAGCCAAAACTACCAAAAAATCAACCGAAAAATCGGCTGATACAGTCAGTAATAGCGTGAAGAATACTACCCCGCAAACGACAACGCCGTCAGCCACCTCAAATACAGGTTCAATGATAGTGCCTGTCTTGACCGCCCCCACGGTTGCCAACGTGATTTATCCATCTACTAACAGCGTACAATTGGTAGGTACGGATATTTCAGCGCGAAATCTTGCCAATATCCCACTGCCGACTTTAACGCTTAGTAATATCTCAACAATAAAAACCGTTTTGGTTCCACGAACCACGGATAATAGTACACCGTTAGATGTCAGCGTGTTAGACGATTTTATTACTTATGCCACCCCAATGGCACGTCACTATCCCCCTGTTTTTTCGAGCCGTACTGAGCGCTACAATACCACTGAGCGACTCAAATCCTTGACCGCATGGATTGAAACCTACGCACAAAATCCAAATGCCTCTTATGAGGTACTACTGCGTGCAGCAAAACTCAATGCCATGGGTCGCAATCTGGATTTAGGTTCTGATTATGCCGTGCGTGCAGGCAATTATATCGCCCGTGCCGTGAGGCTCAATGACACGGCAGAAGCCAACTTCTTATATGGCGCAATGCTCGCTGAGGGTGGCGGCTTTAAAGAAGGTGCCAAATACTTAGAAAAAGCCGAAAAAATGGGTTATCTAGAAGCTACGCAAAGTTTGGCGCAAGCGGATTTATTGGATGACAAAAAAGACCGTGCCATTCAACGGTTAACGGAATTTAAAGCCAAAAACCCAGACAACCCATATATCGATGAGCAATTACGCATCGTCAATAGCGGTAAATACTACATTTGGGATATCCCTGCAAAAGTCGTTCAATAATTTTTTGCGTTCATACCCTAGCCGTGGTTTAATATCACTGCTAAGTCACCATGCTAATTCACCATCATAGTTGAATTTTAGCATGGTGATTTTTTTCACCCTATCATTCAGTGATAGGCAGATTTTTTGCACTACATTTTTTTGTGCTATCTATTATTGCTCTATCCTTTTTTGCTCTATTTTAGCCGAGTAAATCACCATGCCGCTAACAAACCAATCTACTAGATTTTGTCAAACGTCTCTCATCACGGCGACGACATTGGTTACTATCATCACCCTTACTGGCTGCGCCACCACCAAAATCGGTAGCCGCGATACTGCAAGAGCCATCATGGATCAGCGCGTCAGCGTGTTATCAGGCAGCCGCTTGAGTTCTGACACCAAAAGCCGTTTAGTGCAGGCAGGTTTAGATGAAGAAAAATGCTTGGCAAATATGCCTGCCTGTGTAGTGACGCTCAAGCAAGCGGATCTTAATTCCGATAAAGGGATTTATGGCGCAATTAGTGAGCTGTTTTACGCCTCTGCCCAGCAGCGCCAGCAAGCCAAAACTTGTACCAATCCGCCAAAAGATTTGGCCACAGACTATGCCAAAGATTTGGTTGGCAAGACCGACATTGTAGCGCCCAAACCCGATGAAATTTCTTGTACTATCGCCTTTCAAGACGATATGCTGCAATCGATTCGGTTTTCTTACATTTATTTGATGTACGATATCCTCAATCCAACCGTCGTCAATCAACAACCGTCACAATTGTATTATCTGCCAAAACAACGCGATACCCAAATTCAGGACTTGTATTACGCTGCCATCGATGCGTTAGGTGATCGCTTGTATCATCAAAAAATGGCAGAAAATTATCAAATCACTCGCAACAACCTGCGTGTCAGTATCAATGGACAGCCGTTTACTGACAAATCGGCATCGATGAAACTGATTTCAAGCTACCAGATTAATTTATCAAAATTTAATACCATCAGTCGCCGCGATGGCTTTGGTATCAATTATGTGGCGCTGCTCAATAGTCGCATCAATACGGCGGTGATTATTGACTTGTTGCAACACTATGCCAATGATACACCGTTAGAAGAGCGTATCCACCAAACAGGGCATTTGCCTATGACCGCGGTGTTGGTGCCCAAAGGCAATACCATTGATGAGTTGCAAAAAACCACCGATTTTTCGCTTAATATTTATAATCCCTATCAGTTTAAAAGTGTCTCTATTCTCAACAAAGATTTTGCGCTATCGGCGAATTTTTCGGCAGCCTACGGCTTGTGGTCACAGGACAATCGCCTAGGCAATATCAGTTATTTTAGTATGTTTTCCTCGCCGTATCAGCAAACCCAGCCGCATTTATTTATGCTTGAGCCTTACAATCCTAATAAACGCGTGATTATCATGATGCATGGGTTGGCATCGAGTCCTGAAACTTGGATTGGACTGACCAATGACATTTTTAATGACCCAAAACTTCGCGAAAACTTCCAAGTTTGGCAGATTTTTTATCCCACCAATATCCCGATGCTAGAAAACCGCCACCAAATTTATGACTTGATTGAACGCACTTTTAAAATTGTCGATCCTAAGCAGCAGGACGTTGCCAGTCAACATTCGGTGCTGATTGGTCATAGTATGGGTGGGGTGATTGGGCGTTTGTTGGTATCAAATGATGACTTAACGCCCAAAGTCGAATCGCTGGTTGCCAATTACTCACAGATGAATAATTTTTCAGCAGGCTACGCGGCATTTGTCCGTCATGCGCAAAATAAAACGCTCAGTGACCGCTTCAAACTTCAAGCCCTGCCGCAAGTCGATCGCGCGATTTTTATCTCTTCGCCATTTCGCGGTACCGATTATGCCGATCGCTGGTTTACTCGCAGTTTGCGCCGTATCATCTCGCTACCGGCAGGATTTATCCGCACCGTGTATGGCAATTTAAATTCGCTATTTACTGAAGGCGTGGTTTCAAGCAATCCTTTGGCACAGCTATTTTTGGAAAATGGCGCGAGCCAGTTGAGCAGCCACTCTTACTTTAACCAATTGACGGCAGATGTCACAATCGCGCCCAATGTTGCCGTCAATAACATCATCGCCACTGATGATAAGGATTTGTCCAATGCGCTCAATCAGCTTACCGCTAAGGCAGCCATTAGCCCTACTGATGATGTATCGGCATCCATAACATCTTTAAAAAATGACAATACAACTACGACCGTTAACCCCGCCACAGAGACCAAGCTGTATAGCACTACGAGTCTGGCGCAAGCCAAACAAAGTCTGGATGAGAAAAAGCAACTTTTAGAATCGGTGAAATATGGCGCAACCGACCGTGTCTCCGATGGTATTGTGCCGTACAACAGCTCGCATTTAGAAGGCGTGGAATCTGAAAAAGTGCTTACCGGTCGTCACAATGTCCATACCAGCCCGCAGGCGATTTTGGAATTGCGTCGTATCCTACATCAACAACTCGCTCGCTATGGCGTCACCCAAGCGCCACCTGACAGACAGCCTTGATAGCCACACTATCAGCCTCAATAAAAAAGCGAATAGCCTTCACTATTCGCTTTTTATTAAACTGTTTATTGCTACTACTGACCGTCCAACCGTTAAACTTTAGCAAAATACTTAGTCAATACTTCAAGACAGCGCGTCACCTTGGCAGGTTGTTGTTCATGTCTGGGTGTTACCGCATACAGCATATAACTTGGTAACTGGTAACCTGGCAATACTTCCACCAAATCGCCACTTGCCAATTCTTTTTGGATATCGAGTGACATGATACGGGCAACGCCATGCCCTTCTTTGGCAAGGGTCGTGGCAAGCATAATGTTGTTGGTTTGAATACGCGTTGGCATACGCACGCGTGATTTTTTACCTGTTTCCACATTGATCATATCAACTTGATTGGGATCTTTGATAAGGCTAATACCAATCATATTGAGTTTGGCCAAATCTTTTGGCTCGGTCAATTTTTCATTTTGACGTAAAAAATGCGGTGAAGCCACCAGCAATTGACGTATCTCGGTCAAAGGAAACGCCGATAAACTACTGTCAGTAAGGTTTGGTGACATCCGAAGGGCGATATCGATACGCTCTTCAATCAAGTCAACATACTGATTGTCCGCTTCAAAATGGATGGTTAAATCATCATGCGCCGAAATCCAAGTCGATAACGCCGGTAAAATATGATTGACACCCAATTCTGGCGTGGTCGCAATGCGTAAGTTCCCTGCTAACTCATCGCGTAATTGATTGACACGGATACGACCTTGTTCGGCTGCCGCAACCACATCTTTGGCACTCTCATAAAAACTGGTGCCTGCTTCTGTTAAGCTTAACTTACGAGTCGAGCGATGCAATAACACCACACCCATATCGTTTTCTAACGAGCGGATTTGTTGACTAACCGCACTTGTTGTTATGCCCAGTTCTTTTGCAGCACCACTAAATGAAGCATGACGTACAACACTTGCAAAAACCGCCATGCCTCTTAAATTATCAAGCATATTTCACCCAATTTTATCACTTAATCAAAGTCACTTTTAAAAGCTGATGTATTATACGTTATTAGCAAGATAAATTAAACGACATCGGGATTTATTAACTAAAATTATTAATATTTTTTCAACTATTTAATATTGTATTTTATTGATTTTCTTAACAAATATTGATTTTCTTCAATTATTTGTCTGTTAAAAAAGTAAAAACTAGAATTTATATAAATTAAATTGACTTATTGAATTAACTTAACAGAACTAATCGAGGCATGTTGCTGCAACAGTGCCTGCGTAACTGCTTGTTGTTCAAGCTGGTGGGTAGCTTGTTGTAACGCTAGTTTTTCGCGGGCTTCTTGTAGCGCTTCTGGTTTTAATTTCTCTAGCGCTTGAAAATTGCTTGCCGACTCCGCCAAACGAATATCAATCCCCTCAAAAAGCTGTCGAAGTTTTTGGCAAAAATTATCAAAAGTTGCGGTATGGGTCAAAAAGCTTTGTTCAGTGACAAATTGGCTAACCCCATGAATCTCGCCCGTCATCACCCCGCGTTTGGCAAGCACTAATTCATCATCATCGAGCCAGCCTTGCTCACGGGCATTAAACACCCAATAATCCCATTTGGCAGGTGTCCATTCGCCCTCAAGTGGTACATCAGTGGGTTTGAGCAACGCCAGTGGCGATATTTCAGCAATATCACTACCCTCTGCCACGCTGGTGTGTTGGGGATTGTCAACATTAACATTGACATTGGTAGCTACGGTGACTGGCGCTGGCGCATTTTTTTTTATCGGGTTGCTATCTTCCGTAACCATGACAGGTGGGTTAACGATGGCAGGTGCGGTAACAATACCAGGCACGCTAGTTTCATGATGACTAACACTGGGTTGCACGTCAGATAAGCGATTGGCATCGTCTTCTATAGGTGGCGTTTGCTGTATGGGGGTATTGACCGCGGTTTCATCGATAGATATGAAATGGCTATCGTTAAATACCTGTTGTTCAATGCCTTGTTCAATACTTTCTTCAATGCTTTGTTGAATGCTTTCTTCGCTAGGCATTGTGTCAACAAGTTGAGAATCAGGACTTTGAGGCTCAGGGTTATTAGCGATTGGCAGACGAAGCGGGATTTGATTGCGATGCAGTGGCTTGAACGCCATCAAGCGCAGCAAACACATCTCGAGCGCTTGCATCGGCGTATTGGCTAATGCCAAGTTTTCACGGCTTTTTACCACAATGTCATAATATAGTTGTAATAGCTCTGCCGGTAACTGCTGAGCCAGTTGTTGCAATTGCTCGCTTTGCTGGCGATTGATTTGCAAATCAAAATTTGGCAAGGCCTGCAAAATTGCCAATTGATGTAGCGTCTCAGCCAACCTGTCAAATACGGCTTTGGCATCCACCACCTGCTCACGCAGAAGCTGAATAGCCTGCGTCAGCTGCTGGGTATTTTGCTGGTAAATATTGGTAAGGATAGCGATGACATCGGCTTGGTCAATTAAGCCAAGCATCTGGCGAATCACTTCATCTGTGACATTGCCATTGCCAAACGCAATGGCTTGATCAGTAAGTGACAACGCATCGCGCACGGAGCCTTTGGCACTGCTCGATAGCTGCCATAAAGCATCAGGCTCGTAGCTGATTTGTTCTTTGTGAAGAATCGTACCAAGGTATTCAGCTAGCGCCACTTGCGGCAAAGGTCTGAGTACAAATTGCAGACAACGCGAGATGATGGTAATGGGCAGTTTTTGTGGGTCTGTGGTCGCAAGCAGAAACTTCACATGCGCTGGCGGCTCTTCGAGGGTTTTGAGTAGCGCATTAAAACTATGCGTCGATAGCATATGCACTTCATCAATTAGATAGACTTTGTAGCGACCTTGCGTCGGGGCATAAGGTACGTTGTCGAGTAATTCACGGGTATCTTCAACTTTGGTACGTGATGCCGCATCAATCTCAATCAAATCAATAAAGCGACCGCTATCGATGGATTGGCATACACCACATACGCCACAAGGCTCGCTTGTCACCCCTGTCTCACAGTTAAGGCATTTTGCCAAAATACGGGCAATGGTGGTCTTGCCGACGCCGCGCGTACCTGTGAACAGATACGCATGATGCAAGCGCTGGTTATGGATGGCATTGATTAATGCTTTGGACACATGTTCTTGTCCCAGCAGCTCATGGAAGTTTTTTGGACGATATTTGCGTGCTAGGACTTGATACATGGTTATGGATACATGACAACAAAAACGTTAAAAAAAGAAATAACCTTAACCCGCTAGGAGTAAAACTAAACCGCTGGGCTATTGGCTTCAATTAGGGGTTGTAATTCACCGTCTTGGAACATTTGATAGATAATATCACTGCCGCCAATCAGCTCACCTGCCACCCATAATTGTGGAAAAGTTGGCCAGTTAGCAATCTGTGGCAAAGTTGCACGGATTTCTGGGTTTTCAAGAATATTGACAAACGCAAATGGGCGACCAATTTGGGTTAATACATCCACCGCACGTGCAGAAAAACCGCATTGTGGGAACTGTGGCGTGCCTTTCATATAAAGCAATACGCTGTGTTGAGCGATTTGGTCACGGATGGTTTGTTCGATGTCAGTTTGGTTCATATCAGTCATATGAAATTCCTTTATCAGGCCCTTGTTAAAGTAGAGCGCTATCTTCACAGCTAGAATTTGACTCACTAATAATGAGTGCAGGGTTGCTATTATACGCTATTATGGTTATCGAAAGTAAGCATTCAAGATGCCCACCCAAAAAAAGTCAGCAGCAAAACTACTCACAAATTCCATTAATCTGATGAAGTCACTTGTTCAAGCAACACCACACAGCTCACCATAATCCCTTCTTGACGACCGGTAAACCCAAGCTTTTCAGTCGTGGTGGCTTTCACGCTGATTTGGTCAACCGCGCAGCCCATGACACCGGCAATACGCGATTGAATCTCGGTACGATAAGGCAATAGTTTTGGACGCTCCGCCATGATGGTGATGTCGGCATTGATAAGAGCAAAGCCTTTTGATTGGATAAATTGGTACACTTGGTTCAGCAAAATGGTCGAATCTATATTGCGAAAACGCTCATCAGTATCTGGGAAAAATTGCCCAATATCGCCCAGTGCCAATGCACCAAGCAACGCATCACACAACGCATGTAACACCACATCGCCATCAGAATGGGCAAGCAAACTGTGGGTATGGGGAATTTGTACCCCGCCTAATGTTATAAATTGGTTTTCTGTGCCGTCGTTGACAAAGGCATGGACGTCAATACCCTGACCGATTCTTATCATGGTTAATCCTATTTTTTTATCTTACTGTCGTGATTTTGGGGATCCATTGTGTTTGGTTAAGTGGTGTCTATTTTATCGGTCTCTATTTTAACGGTTAAAGTATGATTTACAAGTATTTAGGCTACCTTAAATAACAGCTTTGAATAACAGTTTAGAATAAAAGCTTGGCATAACCCGTTACTATCGCTGCTTGAGTTAAAAATTGGCTATCAAACGAGATTTCCCGTATAACGTCTAAAAAAATTGATAAATCCTAGTAAATTGCTATGGTATTTTATTATATAACGTTATATAATATAAAAATAAACCCATCAAGTGGGGAACTTGATGGGAGTGGGTAATGCACTACTTGTTTTTATTTTTATTGTTTCTTTCTTCTTCTTTGTTTTACTGATGTTAGCCATAATGCCAAATTATGGCTTTTTTATTTTTATCGTTTTTTATTTTGTTTTTTGTCTTATTGATTCTGTCTTCTTACTATCGTCGTCAACAAAGTTTGTATTTATGTTGTTATGAATTTATTTTAGCGGATTTGTGCCTGTGCTCCATGTGCTCTTTGTTACGAATTGTTAAATTAAGTTTCTTTAGTTTCCTTAATAAAACTATTAATATTAATTTTGCATCCTGGCTTTTGCATTGCTACTTTTGAATGATAGCTCAGCTGAATGATAGGCAATAAAAAAACGGCTTAAAATTTAAGCCGTTTTTTGTTATGTTAAGATTAACGCGTACGTGGGCAAACTTCATTGTCATTGAAAAAATAGCTGATTTCACGGGCTGCAGATGTGGTTGAGTCTGAACCGTGCACCGCGTTTTCATCAATGCTGTTAGCAAAGTCACGACGGATAGTGCCTTCAGCGGCGTCTTTTGGGTTGGTAGCGCCCATGATTTCACGGTGGTGAGCCACTGCATTTTCGCCTTCAAGTACTGATACGACTACTGGACCTGAAGTCATGAAAGAGACTAAATCGTTATAAAACGGACGCTCTTTGTGCTCAGCGTAGAAACCGCCAGCCTTTTCGTTGTCCAAATGCAACATTTTTGCTGCCACAACTTTTAAGCCTGCTTTTTCAAAACGGCTGTAGATTTCGCCAATGTGGTTGCCGGCAACTGCGTCAGGTTTGATAATTGATAACGTACGTTCAATGGCCATGTTAATTTCCTTTAAAATTGAAGGGGATTATGATTTTAAGTGTGAGAAACTGTAAAAACAGCCCGTACCCTGCCCAATGGCTCTGTCAAATCGCGATTTGAAGATTTGAATAAACGCGGGGTGCTGTTCTTAGTTGCCTATTATAATGATATTGAGGGCAAAAACTAGTTTAATTCATCACTGTTAAGTCGAAATTACTAGAATATCAAGTTGAACAAGTTTTTTGTAATAAATGGCGGATATATTCTGTGATACGCAATTATGGTATAGTAGCCAATAGCTTAAATTCTCTCTCAATGGTATGACGTTCTCAAACATCACAAAAACACAAGCGGTTGTCGTCAGCCTATGCTTGGCGCTATTATTGGTGGCCAGTATCGGTTTGGCACGTCAGTTTACTGTCAAAACCGTCCCAGATTGTCAGCGCAAAAACCAGCCGTTCGACTATAGTATCTGTGAGCTTGATGCTAAAAACGCGGCGAATTTTTCACTACAGTGGCAAAATCCCTCGTCCACGAGCCACCCATTATTACTCACCTTCAATACTCTGCGCGATTATTTGGCAAGCCAGCAACCTGCCAAAACCTTGTTGTTTGCGATGAATGCAGGGATGTACGATGGCAATTTTGCGCCGATTGGATATACGGTCATCAATGGCAAGCAAATCCGAGCCTTAAATCTCAAGCAAGGCGGCGGTAACTTTCACCTAATGCCCAATGGGGTATTTTGGCAAGACCGTCAAGGTTTTTATATCACTGAAAGTCAAAGCATGGCAAAAAAACTGGCAAGCGGGGCAAAACCGACCTTCGCCACCCAATCTGGACCCATGCTGGTCATCGATGGTAATATCCATCCGGCATTTGATGCCAATAGTACCTCGAGAAAATACCGCAATGGTGTTGGCGTGTGTGGTCGCAATCCTAGCCGCGTCAAATTTGTGATAAGCGATACCCCTGTCAGCTTTTATGAGTTTGCCGATTTGTTCAAATCGCAATTGGGCTGTGACAATGCGTTGTTTTTGGATGGCGGTAGTGCCTCGGCATTGTATAGTCAGACGCTGTCACGCAATGACAATAAATATATGGGTGTGATGATTGCGGTGACACAAGACAAATAATGCGTATTCGGTGAGACAAGTTTATGCTGATTTAATCAGCATTTTGCATAAAATTATCCATTTCCACATTGCAAAAATAATTTTTTAAGGTATTATAATCAGCCTAGTTTTGACAAATTTGCTTGGCAATATTTGTGATACTACCCTTTCGGGCCTATAGCTCAGTTGGTTAGAGCAGAGGACTCATAATCCTTTGGTCCACAGTTCAAGTCTGTGTGGGCCCACCATATAAAACAACCACTTAGGTG
>OBMA010001665.1_pt1 | contig 13504 bp, 10 predicted proteins | sample 1539141 | NCBI WGS metagenome assembly OBMA01 (sample SAMEA3991484, study PRJEB22521) | metagenome | biome: anthropogenic terrestrial biome; feature: sewage plant; material: raw primary sludge | place: Sweden | collected 2012-09-26 | reverse complement strand
GCTCTTCCGATCTATGGGGACATAGCACCGGAATCTATGGTGCCTCTGTTGTTTTTATCATATGTTTGCCAGTATATCCCTTGACTATTCCACACGTCATTCCCATGACAATGAAGGTCATCAAAGTATTCTCCGAAATCCGTGTAGGCATTGGTGACACCGGGGTCTTCACCGTTGGTGCAGAGACTGATATCTATACCATCGTTACCGTTAAAGTACTCATCATAGAATTCACTACGTTTCTCCAGCTCGCGCGTGGGTTCGATTGAAGCAGTGAAACCATACTGACTGAACTGGTGAAAGCCGTAGTGCAATACTGTGCTATTCAACAATGCCGTAACTACCAACGTTGTTAAAGATCCATCACGTTTGATTAGCTGATTGTTCGGGACCGTCACATTAAGAAGTCTGTTACTTTGTGCTTCTGTCATTTCTGAATGATTAATATAGTCTATTCCCAGTAGACCTATGCCTTGTGTGTCCAATAAATCAGCGAGGTCATCCAATGCAGGTGAAATGTCTCTTTTCCAACCTCCGTGAGGTAGTTCGGCAAAAAGCCTTTTTTTATCATATCTAGCAGTGATCTCATTAATCGCATTGTTAATCTTTTTCGCACCGCCACCCCAAGCAGCAATGGTCGTCCCTACATCCCATATACAGTTGACTCCATTCATCACAGCCTCATTGAAGTGGCGGCATTCATCCTGGATGTTATAGAAGTTGAGGGCTGCATCAACTGTCCGATAGGCCACAACTGCCACCCAGAACCACCAATATCTTTTGGATAACTTGGGTGATGACAAATTGGGTGTAACACAATAATCTGCTATAATGCTCCCGTTTGAAGCTAGCCTATAAGCTTCCACTGGTTGAGTATCATTGGAATATAGAACGGCTTTCTCTATCGTAAAAGGACACTCTTCTTGAGCGGTGACGCCTTTAATAAGCGAAGCGCTGAAAATGATCATAGCTGCGATTAAAGCAGCAACGCACAATCGCATCCAGAATACTAGTCGATTTATCTCTCGGGGTGTTGGGCTAAATTCATCCATGGTGGTCGTTGAGCACGTGGAGAAACCCTTATGCTTGGACGAGCTGTCGATACCATTCGTTTTTATACAGAGTCTTGAAAGTTTCCTTAGTATATGTGCTTAAAATGCTACTGTTGAGCTTTTAAAGGCAACCTGCTGGATTTCCCAGCATCTTACGGGAGAGTATTTCACCGTACATCGATTTGTATAATCGTTAGTCGTTTGAGGCTAAAACTTGTACTTAACATGTGAAATTCGTAATACTTGGAGCCTATGTTGCACGAGACGAATTTTGTTGAATATTTAGTAATTTCTAGGTCAAAACTTCGCCCTGTGCTGGATGCAAAAGGAATACGCAGCCATGAAATTTATGTCGAAGCTTTTCGGATGTTCTTTCTCCTAGAGAAACTTTGCAACCAAATGTTGAATTTATTGTACGTGGCTCCATTCCATATTTTTGGCCAAATTTATCTTTTGCTCTCAATTTTTATGTAGTAAAATATGCTTATGGGATTGTCGCAGAAATCGCAGAATTAGAATAGTCAATGACACCGTTCGTCTTCGAGAAATGGTTGAATAATGAGATGATTGTTGGTGATCCATCGTTGATAAAGGCTATAATAGTAAGTATACAAATTGTTCTAGAAGTTCATGTGATCTTACAATTTTTTACGACTGCTGCAATAGACAAATGTGAATTAGGACAGGCCTAATTATGTCATCAGAAAGGTCTTAATCGTAGAAAAAACAACGAAGTATTGGCCTCGAAAAAACCATTTTTTGATAGACGTAGATCAGGATGGAAATCATGGAAGGCTAAGTATGTGGTAATTGAACTTGTCAATTTGAAATAAAAAAAATTCTGATCGAGGCATTTCAGCTTTGCTAATGAAACAGATTGAATTCAGGACGTATGATATATTATTACAGCTCCACAAAAAGTTGCTCACAAACTTTTGCGTAAGCCTACGCAGTTCTTCCTTTTGAGAATAATTGGCTGCACCTCTAGATATAATGGCAAGTTAGAGAATATAGCATCGTAACGTGTGCGAACTTGAAAATAGAAATACAACAAGGGGACCTGTATTTCCCCCTGATAAACACGGCATGCAATTATAGATTAACCAAGAACGTAACGGTAACACACTTCCTGTTGGCCTAAATTAAAATGTACACATCACCAGTTTGATTTGTGTAAAGCATACTAGTCGGTACATCCACGCCTTAGACAGCGTGACCAATGAGGAGGTAACAGCTGATAACTTATAGAATAAATTGGAACAGGCGCCTCATCGTAACTGTAGTCGGTGTGAGAAAATGGATTAATCTAAATTTAATACAAAGAAATTGTTTATTATCATTGCCTAGCTTTTGGAGCGAACAACTAAACGGAGGGACGGGTGTCAAATATATGGTAACCGTACGTGACATAAAATATACCTATAATAAGATGAAGACATCAATTCTCAAGTTCCACTTTTCGCCGGTTGAGTGTATCGGTCATAGTACAAAGGCAGAAATGAATAATAGTAATATTAATCGCAGTTTCCTGTTGTTTAGAGCACTGAAACGCTTTGCGGGCATCAGAGTTAGATTCCCTTCTTCTGTATTTGTCTGGTCATGCTTCTCAAATAAACCGCTGCCGATAACATTTCAAAGTGGTTTCTCAAGGGAGAATCATAGTTTAGCTTAACATACAGCAAATCGTCACTATTTTGACTGATTTCCGGTATATAGAGAACGGGTAGTTAATATCATCTAGATGGGGTTTTCTTTGAGGACACCAGTTTCAGTGCTTCTCTCTACCCCATCAACTATTGCACTCCTACCTGCGTAATAAGTATACGAAGTCTAAAATAGTGGGACGTCTTGCTTTTTTCGGTAGTTTTTCGTTTCGATAAAGGCAACAATGCTGTATATTGTATGCAGGAAGTTCTTCAGGAAAATACAGGAATCTTTAGAAAAAGAATAAATAGCTTTCCATTGTATCATGAACAAGTCACTCTTCATATTATATGTCGTCGCTTCTTATCCCTTTAAGTTATGAATTGTTGAGCTTAGGATTTTACCAAAACTGAATAACATTTTCTTTATTCTAATAATCGATTTTTTTTAATAAGATTAGACTTGAGTGCCATCAGCAAAGAAAAATACTTTTAATGTCCTTTTTTTAACTCTACACAGAATTTAGTTGGCTGTTTCATTGATTTACAAAAATATAAATATATACCGTTAAAATTATAGCGATAAACTGAGTATGTGGTCTCTCTTTTCCCGCAGAATATGAAAGCTTTTCTTTTCATAAATCTTATAATATTGGTCTCTTTTTGGTACGTTTGGCAAATTGGCATTCATTTATCATGAAAAGAACAGGAACTATATTACTTGGGTATTGCCCATACCAAAAGAAATTAAAGATGAGGCACTGCTAGATTTACCGCTATTTATGGTCCCAGTTGGCGAGGGGAACATTCCATGGTTAATGAAGCTTGTCTTGGGTGGGCCCCCATTGAGGTAATGCGCCGTTGCGGGATTTTGGTTTTCCTTGTTAGACTCATTTAGGTTTAGCAAATCAATATAATCATTGATTGCGTTATTGCTGTTAGGACCCGTGATTTGTTCGTAGATCCTTTGTTTGTTATTTGTATTCACCAGACTATTCACACTAACGGTGCTACCACATATACTGTTTGACTGCTGCTGACCAAATTGGTACATACTTGGAGTGATTGGTGATGATTGTTCCATATTCCGGCTGAAAACGCTGTTATCAGAGAGTGAGCTCATGTTTCTCATTGGAGTGTGGCTTTGAGATGAGGAAGCGGGCGAAGGAATGGATGTGCTATTTGAATTTTCGAAAGAGCATGATGGGGTTGATATGGTAAGCTTTCTCGAAATGTTCAAGTTGGATGCAATTTGCAGTTTTCTTTGTAGATCCAAGTGATATTCTTTCACTTGATTAATGAAGGGTAGAACACCATTGACCGTTTTATACACTTCCATCAAGGAGTTAGGAATGGAAACAATGCCGTTCATTAAGGTACTCAAAATTTCACCATTTTTGCTTTCTGATGTCATTGGAGTCATTAAAAAAGGACCGTGGTCTTGATTGGTGAATTGATTGATAATGGAGAATATGCCGTGCGATACTTCGAAAAGTTCATATCTAAGTAAGTCGTACTGCCACGCGGATACATCAATCAAGAATTTTTTCAAATTAATCAACTTGATCTTTAGTTTTAAGTCTTCTTCTTCTTCTTCTTCGTTTTGGTAGGGCCTCTCGTCTACAGTGGCATCACTATCCTGGGATAATTGAGACTGACGTTTTTCAGAGCATTGTTTGTCATAAGTAACTTGATTTTCATAAAGTTCGTATTGCATCAAACAATTTTCATCAACATTTAAAACGTAATCATTGATCATTGGTTCATAAATGTTCCAATTTAAAGTGTCTAGTATATGTCTTTCCATTTGTAAAAACATTGATTCATCAAAGACCTGACCATCACCACAGTAATGAACTAGTTCAGAGAGTCGAGGTATACGTGCCCTTGGGTTGGGACCATAAAATCTTCCGCCAGTAGGGATGACTACATTATTGATGATGTGATTACAACCGCCCCAAGTTTTAGCAGCCAACCAGAGACAAGTAGCGACAACCAATTTGGCTTGGTCCCGTAACACGATTCTCTTGGAACAATAGCGGTCATATAATCTAACTGAATGAAAAAAAATACCATTTGTCACTCGAGTGACCACAGACAGCTCGAACAAAAAAGTGATAATGTTGGATCTTGTTTCCACGGGGTTCATTTCAGGCTGCTGGTCTATTAGTTTTGGATTAGGTTTGAACTTACATGATTGAGCAATAACATTGGTGGAGATTTCTTGGTGGTATTCTTGCAGCATTTCGAAGTGAGAAAGTAGTTCTGCATTAGATAGCTCAATCGGATAGTAGTCCGGTTTAGCATTGATGACGAGTCCCATACGGGGTCTTGGTTCAGCACTAGCCATTGTCTGTCGTTAAATTTAATGAATGAATGGAAAAAAGAAAAGATTTTCTTTTGTATGCAAATTATGATGTGGTAAGCGAATGAATTGGCAGCTATAGAGTCTAGCAATGCTGTATATAAGAAGAAAATTTGACGATGAAGTAAAGTAGATGTTAAAATAAAAGTAAGTTGTCCTTGATATTATCTATTGCCAATTCACTAAAAAACCAGTAAGAGGAGCATAATAGTTACCAGAGTCGATTGCTATTTTTTTATATATGAAAGAGATAGTAAGTTAAACAAGTAGCCAGAGGCTGCGTGCGATACGCAAATAGAAGGCGGATCTGCGTTCTGCGTTTGCGCAGGCCTTTTTTCCTTTCCGTTTTTCAGTAGGCCTGTCAGATCAACATTTCGCAGGTTAGATCCTCAAAAAGGGCCAACAGTTGTTTCAGTTGGTGTTCATTTCAATTTTTAGCAGTTATACTTAACAGGCTACGCCAAATGTGCTCTTCGCTAGGTATCCGCATGCGGAAACATAACGGTTTTTGGCGCGTTTCGTGACTAGAACACGCAGTTTTGAGGTCCAGCGGGACGAATTTCGTGTACTTCCGTTGAGACAAATTTCGCGATGATTTCCGTTTTCGGAAAGATGGAGCCGGGTAAAGTGCGCATGAATTGATAACTTGGCACTTTTGAACCTCAGTATCATTATTAACAATGTATAGTTGCTTTAGTTCGCATTTCAGGGTAAAAGTGCGGAGGATACGAAAAAGATGAGATAACTTACAGAAGGAAACGAATAGTGGTTTCAAAAAATGCCTTTCACTCGTAGAGAAAACAATAAAAGTTACCGCACTCCAACACAGGCGATACTGGAGGAATATTTTCAAGAGTAAATAGAAGCAAAGATGCTTAAAAATGGATACTTGAACCAATTTTTCTGTAGCGGTATATTACGCTGCTCTCTTAAAATTATTTCTGACGCGACCCGTTTTTGTGTCGCTCGGTGAAAATCACGAAAAACTTGACACTTTGAAAACTAATACAACATAAAGAGACTGAAGACGAGGAAATCAAAACAACGAAAAAAGTCAATCTTCGAAGGAGCATAGAGGCGAATGACTACTGAAAAATGAATCAGGAAGACAACACGGGCGGAGGGGGCATTTTTGGTCTTTTCAAATGGACTAAGGATGCGCTGTTTGGTACGGACATATCACCTTCAATGAAATATAAAGATCAGGAAGAACGAAGAGACCGATCTAGGTATGCCCAAGACGACACAAATTTTTCTATGAAGTTTGGAAATGACTCCAACAGGAGGAGTACAAACTTATCGAGGTCAAATTCGTGGTCTGGTCTGGATTCAACGCTCCATAGGAAGTACGAGTTACTCCCAGAGTACAACGAGAACGGCTTTAACTCAATTGTTAACGGTGACCACCACAGCAAAGAGAGAATACGATCTTTACGAAGTCCTGCTCCGATAGTACCGAGAGAACCACTTCGTAACGAACCTACGGATACATTTGGTCACAGACTACACACAAAAAGGAGAACTATAAATGAGCTTTCCAATTCGCAGATACCCTTTATACCACCTCAGGAAGACGACCCTTTGCTCTCGAAATTATTTAACAAGGATGGAGTTAATGAGGTTAGAAGATCGCCCTATAAGTTATCGGTTAAAGATATACCAGGCAAATTTCCATCTCCCTTAACAAAACGTGATGAAATAGACAATTACTATGTCCGGGACGAAGATGCTTGCCACAAGAATAGAGAGTATAAAAAGGCATATTTTGATCTTTTTGCACAAATGGACTTGAACAGTAGAGACCTGGAAGATTTGTGTGAGGATGTTAGAGAGCAGCGTGAGCAATTCCACAGGAATGAGCAAACTTATAAGCAAGCATACGAGGAAATGAGAGCAGAACTGGTCAACGAGTTGAAGAAATCTAAGACACTCTTTGAAAATTATTATTCATTAGGTCAGAAGTACAAGAGTTTGAAAAAGGTCCTTGATCAAACGATCAGTCATGAGGCTGAACTGGCCACTTCTAGGGAACGGCTGTATCAGGAGGAGGATTTGAAAAACTTTGAAATACAAACATTGAAGCAAAGACTATCCGATTTAGAGCTGAAATATACCAATTTGCAAATAGAAAAGGACATGCAGCGGGACAATTATGAATCCGAAATACATGATTTATTATTACAGCTTAGCCTTCGTAATAACGAGAGAAAAGATACTTCTGCTGGTTCGAATATTTTTTCAACAGGACAATACGACAGGACTCCATTCCACAATGGAAATAACAGTTACGACTCTAATTCGCATTCATGGGACACTGATTACTTAAAAAATATAGACGGATTCATAGAACGCTGAAGCAGAAAAGCTGACACGTTTCTCCCACTGTAACATTAAAAATACGTCATGATAGCAATGATAATGTGTTAACTACTTAGGTATGTACATTATATAGATAACGGAATAAAAAAAGATACGTTCTTATTATCATCACTCAACACGAGCTGTAATTCCCGCCCATTTTTTCTTCATTATCAGGTTGCGATTTTGAACAAAAAAAGTGAAACTTGAAGTTACGATGTGACATAAATTTGTTAAAATAAAAAAGATAAAATTCAGGATAGAAGTAGGTGCAACGCGAAATTGTCTCTGTCTACTTGTGCCTTGAACATCGAACTTACAACTGATTAACAAAGTATCGTTGCTCTTTTCATTCGTCTGTTCGTTATCATCATTGGATAGGGCTTACTTTCTCGCACGTGATTTTTCCCACAGAATAAATTTTGAGCTATAAGTGGTAATAAAAATTCAATAAAAATATAGGGAAAACAAGCCCAGTAGTTTTGATTTCTTCTATCATGTCAGCTATACAATCGCCAGCACCTAAACCTCTGCAGCCAACTTATCCAGCTGCTTCGCCAGCTTCCACGAATGCATATATGAAGCCGGGCCTAATTGGTAGTCCTGCCGTCAGTAATCATACCGAGCCTAACAATGGTAACAATGAAACTGCGGAGCCTCAGGGACCAAATCAGAGAATTGATTTGGGTGCCATGATCGAAGAATTAACCTCACTATTGGGAAAAGAAAGCTGGACGAAATATGCTCAGATCATCAGTCTTTTCATTTTAGGGAAGTTATCCAGAAAGGAACTTTCTAATGAATTAGAGCTGGTATTTTCACCAAGCGCTGCAAGCTTAGAAAAATCAAATACAAATCATCACCATAGTTTAGTACGACTTCATAACCAACTTTTATTAGGGATATTTGCTAATTCATTACGTGAAAACCCTCTTGGGAGAAACGGTAATGAGAGTTCTTGGGGATTTGGCAATGGAAGCAACAATCCAAACAATAAACTAAAAAGAATCAATAAGCATAACTCTCAAATTGAAGTCTATAAAAAAATTGTCATGTCGTTACCTCTAAATGATCGAAATAGACTTAAAATGATTACGAAAGAGGCCGGCAAAAGAGGCTTCATTTTTTGCTCTGTATTTCAAGCCAGATTAAATAATATACCCAAAATTCCCATTGTAACCAATCCAGAAAGTTTGAAGCGTGTCAAGAGCAATAATTTAAAAACGCCGCTGGAATGGTCACAAGATATAATGAATGGATTCAACGTTCCTTTAGCGAGCGAAAGCCATTCTTTACCAGACACGGATTCGTTTTACTTAAGAATGGTTGGTATAGCAAGAGAACATGGGTTAGTCGGCACAGTGGACGCACGTTGCGTAGAGCTTATATCATTGGCCCTAGATCAATATCTAAAGAATATAATAGAGTTTACTATTGATACAGTTCGTTATAGAAGGAAGAAATATTCAGATTATTATGATTTGAATGAGAGTGGGCTTTATAAATCCGTATCAGAAATGGCTGCTGATAAACGCGATGCCAAAATTAAGCAGTTAGATGATGATAAAAATGAGGATGACTGTGCCGATGAAGCCAAAAGTATTAATAACGGCAATAACAGTAGCAAGGACGATATTGGCGACATATCAATGAGCAGCATTACAAAGGCTGGCGAAGCAGTTAATGAGGAGTTACATGAAAACAGAACGATATCATTAACGAATGAAGACATATATGATTCGTTATCTATATTTCCGAATTTGGTTGAACCTTCAGGTTCATACTATGCGTTAACTAATTTAGGGTTAGTTAACGATGATGAACTAGTAGATATGAAGAGCAATATTGACGACTTGCCGGACTTCTTAAATGAAAAGCCGACTTTCACGCCTTTGGATGAAAGAAACGTTGGTACAAGGCATGAATTAAATTGGTTAATTAAAGGAATCTTAACGGAAGATTGATGTATAAAAAGTGTGTGTATGCGGTATGTTGTAATTATATTGAAAGATTATAAACCTTATTTGTTTCATATCTAAATGGCTGTGTTAAGAAAGACGATAATGTGACCGAGCTTAAGTGAGCTTTTTCTTTCTTTTACAAAGTTGTGTTTGAACTTGTTCTGAAATTGTTAATAATTTATTGACATTTTTTGAATCGTTCAAGTTTAGCAAGAAAAAGGATTTAGTATCAGAAATTAGTTTTTTCAGAACAAGTGCAATAGGGGTCTCGCATGATTCCTTCTTAAAGATGCTTTTATCAAACTGTTCAATGGACTTCAGATTATTTAACTCGATAAAATAAAAGTCCACCGGTACGGGGTCATTGTTGCCATCGCTTTTTGAATCTCGAGGAAAAAACTGCACCTTGATTATACCCATCCCAGAATGAGGTAAATTTGGGTGTTCATCACAACTAAAATTTAAGGGCAAATCTTCGAGTCCATTTTCTATGATGACAAGTTTGGAATCCAAAGAAATTGAGTGTTTTTCAAATTTCAACTTTATGCTATCTTTATCATTGTGGGAATAATCCAAGAGCATGTCCTGAGAAAATTCGTCATCTGATAAAAATACAAATTGTAAGGTGATCACATATTGTTTTTGATATATTGTATCCTTTTCGGCCAAAAATTTTATTAGAGACTCTCTCAATGAGCCATGTGGAGTGGTGCTTAGAGATATTAAGTTGAAATTTTTTTTTTGGTTCAGGCACATATCATGGTAAACGCTATACTCTTGAGTGAAAAATTTATCTTCAGAAACTTTTAAATGCGGTATCACCCTATTAAATTTGTAAACATGTTCGCTTAGACCTTGAGTTATTACGCCATTTTCGTAATCAAATAAAAGGTTCTCAGGCAAATTTTGCTCCATCACGTAAGCGTAACAGCGCATCGTGCCTTTTTGTTCAATAATAGAGTTTTCAAGTCTCCTACTCCGCAGGAGTTCTTTTTCCACAGTGTTATAGGTATCATTATAAAATTTTTCCTGTTTAGAGGCCATTTCTTTCAAATTTTCCATTTGGTTTTGTAAATGTTCCAAATCTTGCGAGTTTTGTAAGGATTTGCTTATTAGTGGGTTGTTTGCCAATTCCAATTGTTTTATATTTTCATTTATTTCTGAGATGTTTTGTTCCGAATATTCAGCTTGTCTATCTATATCCATGATCTCCTTGTGTAACTTCTCACTTTCCGATTGTAGAGTGGCTATCTGATCAAGTAATTCACGATGTTTGTTTGTCAAATTTTCCATGGATTTTAACTTAGCTTCTTTGAATGCAATAAAATCCTTCCTCAATTGTGATTCGTGGTTTACTTGTCTTTCCAAGTTTTGCTTCTGTAAATTCGCCCAATTTATGTTGAGCTCTTGCAGCGTTTTCTTCAACTGAGATATTTCCTCTGTGATTTCGTGGTCAGGCTCGACATTTTCCATTATTTGCAGCTCATTTTCCCAAAAGATAAGCTTATTATTGTACAATTCTTGAGATTCCTGCCTTTTCAAGATCAGATTCTGGTCGAGTTCAGCCTGCAAGGTTGCCAAAGCGGATTTGTTCTTCTTAATTAAATCAGCGCGTGCACCGTCCTTGGAGTTCAGATTTTGCGTCAAATCTCTAACCTGTTTGAGATACTTTGCTTGTTTGGATTTTTTCTTATAAAGTTCAAACCTGGACTTATTGAGATCTCGAAACTTGATGGTTTTGATTTCTCTTTCGCACTCAATCAATTGAGTCCTGAGAGTATGTCTTTGGAACCTTATTTTGTCTTGGCGGTCTTTTAAGTCCTTAATTTTGCTCATGTTGATGTTTAATGATGCAGATCGAGATACAGATGGGAAGGAATCCTTTACGGGTGGAAGAGCCAATGAACTCTTCATAGACGAAGGTCTAGAGCCATTCATGGTGTTTGTCGTGTTTGTGATATCCATAAGGTTTCGAGATTTTGATGAGGACACATTATCGGGATTGTGAAAGATTCTATTCTTTGAAAGAAAAGCGTGTTTGTTTTGCTGTGACGCCATAAAGTACACTGGTCAGGAAATGGTGCTTTTGCGAGGAGAATGTGTGTGTATGTGTTGTGTTGTTAAGGCATTTCATATTCTATATTCATTGTTTTTTTGTTTTTTTTGTTTTTTCAGTTCTTTGTTTACCTATTTTTTCTTTGCCGCAATTGCAAATATTATTAACTTAATTGCGATTATTGAGACTAAACAATAAAGACCTGGCAGTGGAGGCATGACAGAGGATATCGCGAAACGATTGTTAAAGAGTATATTATAAAGTTGACTTGTTTCCTTATAATTATAATTATAAATATATATATATAGATTATTCACAGGAGAAATTGGGGGCAGAAATGAGGGGTAAAAATGCAGACATTAACTAAAATCGTTGTTATTAACGTTTCTTGTCATCTGGGGCAGAGCGACTCTAATCCCATCAATATCTTTTGACATCTTAATCTGGCACCCAAGCCTGCTTGTCTCTGTTAGCCCGTAAGCAAGATCGAGCATATCGTTTGCATCATCTTCAGGTTCCGGCAGGGCATCGTAGTAGTCTGGATCAACGATGACGTGACAGGTGGAGCAGGCACAAGAACCGCCGCATGCGCCCTCCATGTCCAGGTTGTGACCTTGAGCGATGTCCAGGATGGTTTCGCCCTCACAGACTTCGTACGTCTTCTGGGAGCCATCCTTCAGAATAAAAGTTATCTTCAGTTCTTCGCCTGGTTTCGGTTTTTTCAAATGGCCATGGTTTAAGAACGAAGACGTAGAGAAGGGCAGAAATCTTGTGGTTGTGGTGGTGCGTGTGAGCAGAGATGGAGAGGTGCGTAAAAGATGTGCTGCGATGTTCGATATTCTAGCTGTGTGTCCAGCCCGAGTAACAATTTTCAGCATTGGGGGCGGGTTGAGTATAGATACGAGAAGCGCCTATTTCGTATGAGGTTTTTTTTTCTATTATTATGTATATTAGGCATATATATACATATATATATTTTGCATACATATTCATTTTTAAAAAAATGCAACTGCTACACGCTTTGAAAGATTCAATCAAAAGTTTTTCCGACGACCAGAATTGGCTAGCAAAAAAACGAAAATGTAATGGAGTCATGCAAACATGACTAATAGTAACAAAAAAAAAAGATATAGTAGAATTGAGTAAGTAAGTTCTATGTATATTGTTGTTATTTTCTCTAAAAAAAAAAAAAAACTATGTAAAATTAGGAATTAAGAATATGCTTGGAAGGAATGCCGATTTAAAATGTGTAGGATATGCGATGCAAGGGGTCGTGAGAACAAGTAGAGATGTGGTAAAATGCGTCATACCGATGACAACCACAGTCTGTAGTTCTGTTGTGCGACATTGGCAAAGGCATCGTTACTTGCAAAGGCAAACCCAGAGGCAGAGTTAGATTCCTTACTAGCAGCAGCAACTGCACTGGCGGCGTTGCCGTTAAATTCCATATCGAACATGCAATCGTCTTCAGTACTCGTTATTATGTTGCTGTCCGTCTTATCTTTAGTGTGCGTGCATTCTGACTCATCGACAATCGGGTACGATAGCGGAAAAGTTAGCAATTCTTGCTGGTAAGATTGAGAAAAGTCATCGGCATAAGTCGATCTGTCCGGGCTATGCGAGAGCATAGGGGGCTCGAAAGCAACGTTTGAAAACGAAAGAGGGAAGACCTCATCTTCATAGCGCGAGATGGGGGAAGATTCCACAGAGGACATTGTAAATAATTGTAATTGTATATTATTGTGTGTAAGTTTGGTTGGTTTGGTGTAGCCAATTTAGTTTGGTTTTCTCAAGAATAAAACAAGTAAGAAAGAAAGAGAGTTGCTCCAGACCCTTTCCGAAATCAAGATGAGTCCTGTTCTTATATATACCTTTTTACCTAGAGCCGCTTCTTTATGCACCGTGGAGTAATTACCGAATTGCAAAACCACCCGGGTGTGGATGTGGATGCAAAATAACAGTGAAATGAGTAATAACAATGGTCATAAACATGTGGTGTGCAATGTGTCATCTTCGCGCGCGTGCTAAAAAAAACGAATAACGGTGGTGATCCCGCGGCTTTCAGATCG
>OBMA010001662.1_pt1 | contig 13523 bp, 5 predicted proteins | sample 1539141 | NCBI WGS metagenome assembly OBMA01 (sample SAMEA3991484, study PRJEB22521) | metagenome | biome: anthropogenic terrestrial biome; feature: sewage plant; material: raw primary sludge | place: Sweden | collected 2012-09-26 | reverse complement strand
CAGCGTTTTAGTAGATCCTGTTTTCTTATTGAATTTAATTAAACTTCTACCGTCTCCATTTGGTAAAACCATAATTTCAAAAAGTGTAGATCGTAAAAATAAAATACTGTCATTCACCAATTTTCCTGTTATGATCATATTGGTGATGTTAAACACCAGGTTTTTCAACCCGTATTGCTTCCAGCCTTCTAGTAGTTTATGTAGGCCCTCGTATAGTCTCTTTTCAGGTATTTTGGCATGTATTTCAAGTTCTAAGATTTTACCTTTTGAGAATTTTTTCAAGAGTACGCTGTTTGGTGGCTTTTTTACTGTAGTAGGGGCATTCACTGTGTCGTTATCTTTCTTGCCATTATCTTCCTTCACGTCATCGTCTGACAGGGAAGCAGTGATTTTCTCACTTTCAGTCCCTTTTTCCGCCTCATCCTCTATGTTTTCTCCGACGCTGCTGTTATTACTTGTAAGGCTCGGTAAGGTTACCTTAGAAGGCTCTCTTTGGTATAGGCCCAACCCACTGGCGTTTTTCCCTTGGAAAGAACTCAAAGACGGAAGTTTCACTACCAGTGTGGGCTCTGCGCTTTTTGATATTGGAGATTGGTTTGGATTTTTATCCTTCATGTCGTATTCCTGTGATATGCCAACGCCTTGAGGAAAGTCGCTCAATATATTATCATTATTCACATTATCACCATCCTTACTATCATCCTCATCATATTGTATATTCCTTGAATCAGTGATACTCTCGGCTATTTCGGGATCTTCGCTCCTACTTTCGTTATCAGTGCTTCCTTGTGGAGGCAAATCAGGATCTTCCTTTATTAAAAATTCGTTTAAGTCTTTGATTGAATCCTTCGCATACAAAGATAAGACTGAGCGCCGATTATTAGCAGTAGTAAAGTGTTTTGATTTCCTCGTGAAATGTGGGACTTCCACATCGGATATCCTACGAGGTTCCATTCGATCATTATATATTAGTGGTGTGGTTGAAACTATGGGAGACTCTTCGATAGGTGCCAGTTCACTTTTCCCTGGCGATAGTCCCCCTCTAACATTTAGTAGCGATCCTAAAAATTTGGATCTGCGTATCGTTTCTATTATTTTCTTTTCAGTATCCTGCAGCAGAGCTGTTTTTTCTTTTAGGTTGTTAGGAAGTGTCTCAGTAACAGGCGTTAATCCGGGATCCAGTCTCGAAATAGGCCTAGTATATGACGAAAGTTGATAACGATTCGTTAGTAAGGTGTCTATATCTTGCAATAGTTCTTGTTGCGAAAATTCGTAATTTATCAACGGGGACGACACTTTGTCATTTATTTTTTTCAGCTCTTTCATTCCATCAGAAACTTCGGATCCAAACTCGTCCTCATTAATCTTCTGTGCATTCACTGATTGCCTTTTTGCTTCCTGAACTTTTCTTTGAAGTTCAGCCTTTTCTCTTTTCGCCAATTCAAATTTCTCAGGCTCAAATATTTCATCAATCAGTGTAGCGAAGTTGGAACTTGTTCTCTTTGCATCCTTTTCAATGTACTCCCAATCATCATCATCTATTAGGTTAGTAAAGTTTGATAATGATTTTGATGTTAGTGAGCTTCTTTTTGTATTAGGCATATAAGATAATCTTTTGCTTGACCGTTTTTTTGAGTTCCTCTTGTGAGGATTCGGGACACCACTTGGCGTTGCTTGGGTATTTGCAGACGCTACGTTAATATGTGTAATTCTTTTACTACTTCTCAAAGGTATTGGAGAACTATCGGTAGGATTCGAGGACAGTAAAAAGAACGATCTCTTCCTGCTAGAAGAGAATTCCCTGGAATGCCTCTTGGATGTACGTCTGCGTGGCGTAGATTGTATGCTTCGGTTGTTCAATAATAATGATGACGATGACGAAAGTGTGCTAGATCTTTTATTTTTTTTGGTTTTCTTTATCTTATTGCGGTTCTTCTTATTCGATCCCCTTACAGAGTCCAGTTTGAAACGGTATAGTAGCGCATATAGAATTTTTTCTTTGTTGGTTCCATTCTCTTTCAGTTTAGATACGATGTCATCGGCGTGTCTACCATGCCAAAGTACCACCAAGTTTTGTAGGATTGAATCATCGATAGAGGCGCTAGTATGGTTGTTCGAGTCAGCCAGTGGATATAGATAGGTATTTTCACGAGGTAAATCTTTGATACTTTTGGAATCCTTAATGGTTTGATATTTTTTTAGCAGTGGATGACTAAGGATGTCTCTGATTTTTATTCTTTGCCTGGGATCTACAACGAGAATCTTGCCGATTAAATCTTGTGCATCTCTGGAAATTTCGGTGTCATTGGGCATTTCAAACTGGCCCTTTTGGACTTTCAATAACAAATCCCTAACATTACCGTTTTCTTCATCGAAGGGTAGTCTACCCGTTAAAAGGGCAAAGAGGATTACACCGCAAGACCAAACGTCGCTGGCAAATCCTTCATAGGGCAGACCTGATACGATCTCAGGAGCGGCATAATGAGGAGACCCACAAGAAGTTTCTAGCAGGTCGGCGTCTGTCTGTAAAGCTGCCATACCAAAATCCGCAATTTTGATATTATAGAAACTATCGAGCAAAAGATTTTCTGGCTTTAAATCCCGATGTACTATTCCTAGCGCATGGCAGTATGAAATGCCTATAATTATCTGTCTGAAGCAATTGATGGCCTCACGCTCGGGCAAGGGACCGTGGTCCACAAGCAAGTTGAACAGTTCTCCCTTTTCGGCGTATTCCAGGATAAGGTACAGGTTATTGTTGGTTTCCCAAACGTCGTAAAGACTCAGAACGTTTGGGTGGCTCAAAAGTTTCATAATAACAATCTCACGCTCGATGTTGTATGGCAGCACTGAATCGTCGTTACTGTGGTTTCCGTTGTTGTTGAAAATGGACTTTGAGATTACTTTGACGGCTGTTCTATGGCCCGTGCGCTCATGTTGCGCAAGTTGGACCTTGCCGGTGCTACCAAAGCCCAGTGTTTCACCAAGCTTCCATGGGCCTATAGTACTCGATGGTTTAGCAGCAGAATGGGTCTCGGTATTCGCTACAGTCATACTGCAGTAGTTCTGGTAATTTACGTCAGCACTATTATCAAGCCTATACACGTTTATTGCACACTATATTATGCTATTCTACGCTGTTGTATCCAAATTTACATCTTCTTTTTTAGTTTTCATGTAGTTTTCAAGAGAGCCCTTTTACTAAGACTGCGTTACGCGTTTTCTTGCACAGCACGCGAAAAAAAGAACGAGATGTTTTCCTTTTAAGGAAAACATATTAGCATAAATCGTCATTGCTGAAAGAGCGCCTTTACCTCAACCTACCATGGCAAACATAACAGAAAACATAAAAAAATTATCCTAGAGCCCAATGTTCCATGAAAAGAGCTGTGGCAAGGACAGAAACAAAAAAAAAAATCAAGAACTCAACATTACCTATATAATTTTTGTTTTCTCCCATTTTCAAAGTCATTTGTTTTCCATTTTGCAAAGCAATTATTATATCAATAAGCCTTTTAATGACTTTACCTAGCACTCTTTCAAATAGAATCTTCTTACGAAGGTGTGCATTCTCCCTTTTATACCTCGGCGGCTTCACTCGGCGGCTAACCCCTTATTTCCTCATTTCCTCGGCGGCTAAAAAGGGACTTTGGAGAAATCTTGCATCCGTGCCTCCCACGGCATTTTTTTTGGTTTCTTTTTTTCCTTGACCGGCATAATAGAAGAAAAAAAAGCGCGCCGTTCTTCAGTGCCGCTTGAGGGTGCCGTCTAAGCGGCACTGATCTGCTGCAAAAAGCTGCAACTTTGCCGTTGATGGCACTCCCAGTGGCACCATCGCACTAAATAACGGTCTCATCGAATCATAGATAAGCAGGTTGCAGTATCCGGCCAACTTTCAACTCCCCCACGTCCAGCGGATTGCTGCTCCTTAGTAGTCCACAGTTCTTAAGTTGCGCTGCGAGGCTCTTTTTTTAGTGCCTTCTAGCCATTTCTTCCAGCTTGGCAGTGGTTATCTCTTTCACTGAACCGCAAATCAATCCTGATAAGACGGCTAAGATGCATAGGATAGGTCGGCTATACGTGTGTCTTGCGCTATCTTCCCCTCGTCCGCTAACAAGACTCATATCCTTCGTGATTAGTTTCTTTTTGTTATTTTCCTCGTAATACTCATTTGTTTTACATACATATATAAGTGCTTTGTCTTTGATGGTCTGCCCACAACAATGTAGAACAAGTTTATTATGTAATCTTTATAGAAGAAGCACGCTAATATAGACAAAGATAGCTTCGCACAATGTCGTCGTCGAAGTCTCCATACGAACTGAAAGACTTGAAAAATAGCTCCACAGAAATACATGCCACGGGGCAGGATAATGAAATTGAATATTTCGAAACAGGCTCCAATGACCGTCCATCCTCACAACCTCATTTAGGTTACGAACAGCATAACACTTCTGCCGTGCGTAGGTTTTTCGACTCCTTTAAAAGAGCGGATCAGGGTCCACAGGATGAAGTAGAAGCAACACAAATGAACGATCTTACGTCGGCTATCTCACCTTCTTCTAGACAGGCTCAAGAACTAGAAAAAAATGAAAGTTCGGACAACATAGGCGCTAATACAGGTCATAAGTCGGACTCGCTGAAGAAAACCATTCAGCCTAGACATGTTCTGATGATTGCGTTGGGTACGGGTATCGGTACTGGGTTATTGGTCGGTAACGGTACCGCGTTGGTTCATGCGGGTCCAGCTGGACTACTTATTGGTTACGCTATTATGGGTTCTATCTTGTACTGTATTATTCAAGCATGTGGTGAAATGGCGCTAGTGTATAGTAACTTGACTGGTGGCTACAATGCATACCCCAGTTTCCTTGTGGATGATGGTTTTGGGTTTGCAGTCGCTTGGGTTTATTGTTTGCAATGGCTGTGTGTGTGTCCTCTGGAATTGGTGACCGCATCCATGACTATCAAATATTGGACGACATCTGTGAACCCGGATGTGTTCGTCATTATTTTCTATGTTTTGGTGATTACTATTAATATTTTCGGTGCTCGTGGTTATGCAGAAGCTGAGTTCTTCTTCAACTGTTGCAAAATTTTGATGATGATTGGGTTCTTCATTCTTGGTATTATCATCGATGTTGGTGGCGCTGGTAATGATGGTTTTATTGGTGGTAAATACTGGCACGATCCGGGCGCTTTCAATGGTAAACATGCCATTGACAGATTTAAAGGTGTTGCTGCAACATTAGTGACTGCTGCTTTTGCCTTTGGTGGTTCAGAGTTTATTGCCATCACCACTGCAGAACAATCTAATCCAAGAAAGGCCATTCCAGGTGCGGCCAAACAAATGATCTACAGAATCTTATTCCTATTCTTGGCTACCATTATTCTACTGGGTTTCTTGGTGCCATACAATTCCGATCAATTATTGGGTTCTACCGGTGGTGGTACTAAAGCCTCGCCATATGTCATTGCTGTTGCATCCCACGGTGTCCGTGTCGTCCCACACTTCATTAACGCCGTTATTCTACTTTCCGTGCTGTCCATGGCTAACTCCTCCTTCTACTCCAGTGCTCGTTTATTTTTAACTCTATCCGAGCAAGGTTACGCTCCTAAGGTTTTCTCCTACATCGACAGAGCCGGTAGACCATTGATTGCCATGGGTGTTTCTGCATTGTTTGCCGTTATTGCCTTCTGTGCTGCATCTCCCAAGGAAGAACAAGTTTTCACTTGGTTATTGGCCATTTCTGGTTTGTCTCAGCTTTTCACATGGACTGCCATTTGTTTATCCCATCTTAGATTTAGAAGAGCCATGAAAGTCCAAGGGAGATCTCTTGGAGAATTGGGTTTCAAATCTCAAACTGGTGTTTGGGGATCTGCCTACGCTTGCATTATGATGATTTTAATTCTTATTGCCCAATTTTGGGTCGCTATCGCCCCCATTGGTGAAGGTAAGCTGGATGCACAAGCCTTTTTCGAAAACTACTTGGCTATGCCAATCTTGATTGCACTTTATGTCGGCTACAAGGTCTGGCACAAGGATTGGAAACTGTTCATCAGGGCAGACAAGATCGACCTAGATTCTCATAGACAAATCTTTGATGAAGAATTAATCAAGCAAGAAGACGAAGAATATAGGGAACGTTTGAGGAACGGACCTTATTGGAAAAGGGTCGTTGCCTTCTGGTGTTAAAAAAAAAGCATTTACTTCTTTTATATTTATTCATTTTTGTACTTCTGTTTTGTAGTAATAGCATACGTGTAATGATAGACGATTTTCATTTTAATTCTAGTCCTTTATGAGCGAAGAAAAAAAATAAAAAGCACTAACGATTGCGTGATGGAAGTGGAGAGGAAAATATAAGTGAAATAATATGAAGTGAGAGAAAAATGATTTCCTTTTGTTCTTAATGCAACAGAAGAGGTTTGATTTCATCCGCATATGCAATTTTGCCTTAGTAGGGGTGCAACCGTTTTCGTCGTGCATCAGGAACGATCTTCTTGCCTTTTTTAAAAATCTACGTTAAGAATTTTTAATTTTGTTAAGGTGTAATTAGCATTAGAATGACTGAAGCATTCAGTTTAACCAACTTGTTCTGCGATATTTTTACTTCTGAAATAACAATGTCTGCGAGTGTTACTTGATTATTAATCAATATTTGTTAATGCTCTTCCGAATAATTTTTCAATTTGTCAGCTTTGCTCTGCGCTTTTCCTTACTGCGATAATAAATGGCAAAGGAAAAAAAAATACAGTGTCATTTGCAGATATGACACACTTTAACACCTGAGTGGGTCATCACTACTTTGTGTTTGTCTCCACCCATGTTGTGATCGAAGAGAGATATAAAGGTTGATCATTTTTGGTTTTTTAAAGCTATATACACCATCAAAATCAAGAACACCAGACCTCCAAGCCAAAGAAATGTCCCCAACTGGAAACTACTTAAACGCTATTACAAACCGTCGTACCATCTACAATTTGAAGCCCGAATTACCACAAGGTGTCGGTTTGGATGATGTAAAGAGAACTGTACACGTTATTCTCAAGAATACGCCAACAGCTTTTAACTCACAAGTGAATCGCGCTGTCATTATCGTTGGTGATACACACAAAAGGATATGGGATGCTGTTGCGAGCGCAATGCCAACTGCTGAAGCCAAGAAGAGACCAGAGTCTTGCAGAGATGAGGCTTACGGTTCAGTCATTTTCTTCACTGATGAAGGACCAACTGAAAAACTGCAAAGAGATTTTCCAGCCTTGGCAGCCGCTTTCCCAACATGCGCCGCTCATACGACCGGTGCTGTGCAAATTCAGTCTTGGACTGCCCTCGAACTATTGGGATTGGGGGCTAATTTGCAACACTATAATGACTACGTCAAATCTGCTTTGCCTCAAGATGTTCCTATTGCGTGGACTGTACAATCTCAATTGGTCTTTGGTGTTCCAACTGCCTTGCCAGAAGAAAAGACTTTTATCAATAACGTAATCAACGTTTATCACTGAACAGGAAATTCGCATATGAGGAGATCTTAATTTATCTCATGAAGTAATGATACCTCAGCGATGTGCTCGCTCGTTAGTATGCTTCATAAATTCATTATTATTTTTTTTTGGAAGTGTTTTTCGACAGAAGTTGCATTTTTACGAAGGATATGTAAACTCAAGAAGTACTAAATAAATATAAATACAATTCGAAAATTTGAAAAAAGTAGGAGACAACACTTTCCTTCCTCACGAAGAAGTTAAGCTTGGGTTTGTGACTTACTAACGTCAACGTACAATCGCGTTACAAACAAGATGCTTGCATTCTTATCTTACATTACAAGGACTTAGACGAAGAAAAAGTTCAGAAACACTGCTTACACTATTCACCAGACCCGCTCCTTCTCCTAACATCAATAACGAACAGCACTATTGATGTAAGAACGTCTTAGCTTAGTAATAAAGCTCTACCTTGTTATCGTACAATAATCCAGTATACCGCTTTTACTAATGATTATTCGAAAAAAATCGGACTGTGGCGTTTTACGTGAAAATTACGTAAAGAAAAAGATCCTGGGGTGCCTCGAGCTTTTCGGGCTAGGGTCTTGGCATTTGCACCTTGTCCAAACTACAGTATATAAGGACACCATGCTGAAGGAACTGACTACATAACTTGTACTTTTTTCGTAGACTAAAGTATCCTATATCAACATATATACAAAGAAACAATCCAATATCATGTCTGCTGTTGCAACTTATTTGAAAACTTTAACTGCTCGTCGTACTATTTACGCTTTGAAACCGGAGTTACCTGGTGAAATTACTATCAACGACATCCAATCCGTCGTCCAAACCATCATTAAAGAAACACCCACCGCTTTCAACTCCCAGCCAAATCGCGCTGTTATCTTGACTGGTGAAACTCACAAAAAAGTTTGGGACGAAGTGACTAAGGCTATAGAAAGCCCTGCCGGTCAAAAGAGGCCTGCTTCAGCAAGGGATGAGGCCTTTGGTTCTGTAATCTTCTTCACCGACGACAAGGTAACTGAAAAGCTAAAGGCTGACTTCCCAGCGTACGCAGCTGCATTCCCTAGTTTCGCGGACCATACCTCTGGTGCCGCTCAAATCAACTCGTGGGTTGCCTTGGAGGCAATGGGCCTGGGTGGTCACCTACAACACTACAATGGTTACATAAAAGCTGCTTTGCCAAGCAAAATCCCTGAGTCTTGGACCGTACAAGCTCAACTAGTCTTCGGTACCCCAGCCGCACCTCCAGGTGAAAAGACCTACATCAAAAACGATGTTGAAATCTTCAATTAAGGAACAGTATATAAGTACAGAATTATAGGTATAGATTAAATGCGAACGTCAATATTATTTTCATCAGTCGTATTCTTGGAGACAGTCACCAGGCACAATGCCTCTATCTTCATTGAGGTATCTTTTATCGTCAACACTGACGTGAATAGTACCCTTTTGTGTATTACACTTCTCTACCAGACACCATCCATCGGTATGAGTGGCCAGAATTTTAACTTTTTCACCCAGCGAGATTCTTATTTCGTCTGTCAATCTAGGCTCGTAATCCTGAATAACTGTATATGTCTTCCCTAATTGGACGCTAGCCTCTCCATTATATTTGGAGTTTGGAGTAAGCGGCAATGGTTTAGAACGTGACAAATGTTGTAAATGCTGATACATTTTACTTTGTCTTCTTTTTTTCCTTTTCTTTAGTGGTTTTGATGGGGTGGGTATTATCAACTCGTGTTTCTCAGTGCTTTTATTGCAGTCATGATGATCATTGAAGTTGGTTTCCAAAGTTTGTTGTGCAGTAGTACCGTATATCACTGAATGGGGTCTTGCCGTGATTAGATCGATGTTATTGTTGCGATAAGATGTGATTTGTGAATCTGGCGTGGTATTACCCAAGTTATTCACGCTGTCATTTGCATCCAGAGGCGTGTTATTATACTCCAAGATGGGCGATCGTTCGTCAGGCATTATATCTGACTCATTGAAGTAACCCTTACTTATCCGGGAGAGCATTTTCATTTGCTTCAGTTGTGGAGCCCCAGTTGGGGTCTTTAAAGAGGTCTTTGATAAGCCATAATCCTTAAAGTATGTAGAACCCCTCAAGAACCATCGAGATAGTGGAGATTCGTAACTCCATTTCTCATTCGTTTTTAACGCAGTTTTCTTTGAGGACACCGTTTTTTGAGAAGGTAAATCATTATACGAGGGCATGCTGGATTCAATATGGACAATATTCGGTGGTTTAGTATACAGGAATGCATCCACAACTTTCTCTTCCTCCATTTCGTTCACTTTGGGGTCTAACGAAATGTTTTTACCAGACCAAGCATATGGGTTCTTCACCGTTTTCTTAGGTGTCAGTATATGCTGCGGTATTATGGGTTTGGAAATTTTGTACTGTATTTTTGAAGACATGTTATCACCCGAGGTCCACTGGGTGTCGTTATACTTCTCAATATCACGATTAGAATATGAATCCTGATCCTCACACTTACTCTGCCGAAATAACCGTGAGAACCAATTAGTGCGGCGACAATATTCCTCTTCCCTTGGAATCGTAGCTGACATGGGTGGATTTGAAATGGACACCGAATTCCTTTTAAGGTAGAAATAACACAAAAGGATAAGTAATCCGAAACAGAATATTCCGATGGGAAGTCCGATTGAAAGCCCAATTGTGCTTGCTGAAGATGATTTTGGCTGAGCAGCCACATTAGAAAAGAGTAGATTAGACGGTGTAGAGCGTATTGATGCCGCTATTGTCGTTACTGTTGTTACACTCGTCGAGGAACTAGCTTGCGAAGATATGTAATTTGATGCTAAGGTAGTAGACATTGCGGCGACTGTCGTCAGCACAGTTGTTGTCGTCTGCATTATTGTTGCTACCATTTTGATTTTCAGAAACTTGATGGCTTATATCCTGCTCTTAAAGGAAAAAGATAAAGGATGTCGTATCCAAATATTTTAAGAGCAACACATACCTTACAAAGCCACTCTTACATTGTCATTTAAATAAAACCAATCCCGAGAATTACGTTATTTGTTTCAAATTACAGACGTTTCATGTTTGTTTCATCATCGCACCAAAATGAGACAGCGCGAAAAGTGACAGTGCAATTATGCCATTCAATACGTCAAAAAGGGCATCCTGCAGAGATACAACTCTGTTTTGAAAGGGTCCACATGGTAAATATGGAAGCAAAAGAAGGATTGAGGCATCACTGACAACAAAATTGTCTTGCAGCCCAATTAATAAAAAAAATAAAGTTATATATATAAACAAATACGTAAACAAAGGGATAGAAGGCGAACTGAATCATCGTTCAGTAGCGGTTCTGGTTGCCGTTATTGTTCTGTTGAGAAAAGTTGCCAGAAAAATTAAAGGATTCGTGCTGTCCATTGGAGTTCTGGTTTCCGCCGTATTGCGGTCTTCCGTACTCATTAGATTGTTGTTGACCATTGTGTTGTGGTCTACCATACTCATTAGCCTGTTGCTGGCCCCCATAACTCGAATTTGAATTGGAGTTATTGCCCAGGTAGGAACTTGCCATGGAAGCCAAAGCTGAGAATGAACTGGAGTGGCCTTGTTGCTGCTGCTGACCCTGTTGTTGGTGCTGATAGTTTTGGCCTTGTTGCTGGTATTGCTGCTGGTTGTTTTGGCCTTGTTGATTGTATTGCTGTTGGTTGGATTGAGTTTGTCCACCACCTAAGTAAGATTGAGCCATGGAGGCCAATGAGGAAAAAGCACCACCAGATTGTCCCTGTTGTTGTTGGTAACCACCGTTGCCACCTTGGTACTGTTGATTATTGTAACCTTGACTATTTTGGTTACCGTTTTGATAGGATTGGTTATAGCCCTGTTGACTATTGTTGGAGTTCTGATTATTATTGGAATGCATAAAAGAGCTTGCCATAGAAGCCAGTGCTCCAAAGGAGGAACCACCGGAGCTTTGATTTTGACCTTGCTGATTATTGTTGTTGGAATTCATGAAAGATGAAGCCAAAGACGCCAAAGCAGTAAAAGAACCTTGACCTTGACCTTGTCCTTGACCTTGACCTTGACCTTGACCTTGACCTTGTCCCTGACCTTGGGAATTGTTACCTGACTTAAAGAATTGAGAAGCCAAGGCAGCCAGGCCGGAAGCACCCATACTTTGGCTCCCGCCGCCAGAACCACTTAGCATTGACATGACAGTCCCTACGTCAAACCCTCTGTTAGAAGAACCTTTATTTGATGAGTGTGTCATCACTGTGGCTAACAAAGCTAGTTTTCCTAGTTGCGTTTGGGAAGAACCCTTAGAGTCTGCCATTAAAGTGTTCATAAAAGATGAACCACCACCAGCAGCACGATCTTGCGAGGCGTCACTACCACCACTACGGTTGTCCATGACGTATCCTGCGATTTTTTGAATTAATGATTCAATAGTTGACATTTGCTCGTCATTGGGGTTCGACTGAGCTGCGGATGTCAACTTCGCAACAGCTTCTGCATGGTTTCCTTGAGAAAAATGAGACTCAGCCTCTGAGATTAACTTATCAGTATCCATTTCAGATCTTTGCTATACGTTTGTATCGCTATATGTACGTTCTTTTAATGAACTTTCTCCTTTCTTTATCGTGTAGCTTGCTTGGGTATCTTTTAATGAGTTGCGGACAGTGAGATTTTTCAGAAGGGCAATTGGCCAAGACACCAAAAACGTTTGGACGAGACAGGCATCAAAGGACAAGGTAAAAGGCGTTGAGCTGTGGCTGGCTGTGTATGCGTTTGAAATACCATGGATAGATATCAAAGAAAGATAGGATGTTTCATACAAATCCCAAATTTGGGGCGCGGACAACTGAAATACGTGGGTCCAGTGGACACGAAAGCTGGAATGTTTGCTGGTGTAGACTTACTTGCCAACATTGGTAAGAACGATGGATCATTCATGGGGAAGAAGTATTTTCAAACGGAGTATCCTCAAAGTGGACTATTTATTCAGTTGCAAAAAGTCGCATCATTGATCGAGAAGGCATCGATATCGCAAACCTCGAGAAGAACGACGATGGAACCGCTATCAATACCCAAAAACAGATCTATTGTGAGGCTCACTAACCAGTTCTCTCCCATGGATGATCCTAAATCCCCCACACCCATGAGAAGTTTCCGGATCACCAGTCGGCACAGCGGTAATCAACAGTCGATGGACCAGGAGGCATCGGATCACCATCAACAGCAAGAATTTGGTTACGATAACAGAGAAGACAGAATGGAGGTCGACTCTATCCTGTCATCAGACAGAAAGGCTAATCACAACACCACCAGCGATTGGAAACCGGACAATGGCCACATGAATGACCTCAATAGCAGCGAAGTTACAATTGAATTACGAGAAGCCCAATTGACCATCGAAAAGCTACAAAGGAAACAACTACACTACAAAAGGCTACTCGATGACCAAAGAATGGTCCTCGAAGAAGTGCAACCGACTTTTGATAGGTATGAAGCCACAATACAAGAAAGAGAGAAAGAGATAGACCATCTCAAGCAACAATTGGAGCTCGAACGCAGACAGCAAGCCAAACAAAAGCAGTTTTTTGACGCTGAGAATGAACAGCTACTTGCCGTCGTAAGCCAACTACACGAAGAGATCAAAGAAAACGAAGAGAGAAATCTTTCTCATAATCAACCCACTGGTGCCAACGAAGATGTCGAACTCCTGAAAAAACAGCTGGAACAATTACGCAACATAGAAGACCAGTTTGAGTTACACAAGACAAAGTGGGCTAAAGAACGCGAACAATTGAAAATGCATAACGATTCGCTCAGTAAAGAATACCAAAATTTGAGCAAGGAACTATTTTCGACAAAACCACAAGATTCCTCGTCGGAAGAGGTGGCATCCTTAACGAAAAAACTTGAAGAGGCTAATGAAAAAATCAAACAGTTGGAACAGGCTCAAGCACAAACAGCCGTGGAATCGTTGCCAATTTTCGACCCCCCTGAGATCGGAAGAGCGTCG
>OBMA010001661.1_pt1 | contig 13524 bp, 9 predicted proteins | sample 1539141 | NCBI WGS metagenome assembly OBMA01 (sample SAMEA3991484, study PRJEB22521) | metagenome | biome: anthropogenic terrestrial biome; feature: sewage plant; material: raw primary sludge | place: Sweden | collected 2012-09-26 | reverse complement strand
CTTATTATTCATACCGAGGTGACAGAGATGATAAATAATCGTTTTAATAAAGATAAAATAGAATTTTCGTGTGAAGTTTTTCCGCCCAAAAGAGATGATGATATTTATGGAATATATAAGACAATAGATGAAATTTGTGAACTTAATCCAGATTTTATAAGTGTTACATATGGTGCAGGAGGAAGTAATAGTAAGAAAACTGCTCAAATATCTTCGTATATTGAAAATGTGGCAGAAATATCTTCACTTGCACATATGACTGCGGTTGGTATGACTCCGGAAAAATTAGACGATATGCTTTCTCAACTGAACAAGAAGAATGTTAAAAGAATTCTTTGTCTCAGAGGTGATAAACCAAGGATGATGACAGATAAGGAGTTTGATAACCGTTATTATAAACATGCATCTGATCTTATTAAAGATGTGAAAAAACATAATATATTTAAAATTGCCGCAGCATGTTATCCTGAATGTCATCCGGAATCAAAGAATGATAATGACGATTTGATGTATTTAAAACAGAAATGTGAATGTGGTGTTGATGAACTCATCACACAAATGTTTTTTGATAATGAGAAGTTTTACAGATTTCGTGAAAAGGCAGAAAAACTTGGTATAGATAATCCTGTACATGCTGGCATTATGCCTATTACAAATGCAAAAATGCTAGGTACAAGCGTTTCTCTTTCGGGATCATCTGTGCCACATGAACTTACAGATATTATTGCAAAATATTCAGAAATACCAGAAGATATGTGCAAGGCTGGAATTGAATATGCAGTAAGGCAGATTGAAGATCTTATGAAAAATGGAATATATGGAATACATCTTTACAGCATGAATAAATCTATTGTAACAAAAGAAATTTATGATATGATTCGGTAAAAATTTAAATATATATTTTATGTCAAAAATGGTTCTATATTATGCTTTAATGAAAGTTTGATAAAGTATCATGAAAAAAACACATATTGGGAAATCATCCCGATATGTGTTTTTTTATGACAAAATTCTATTGATATTTTATTATTTAATTGATTTTAAAATCGATTTTCTTTTATTCTTTTTATCAACATAAAGCATTTCGTCAGCTTCAGCCATATCAACTTCAATATTTAATGAATCTGAGCAAATAAATTGTTTGAAACCATAACTGAATTCAATGTAATAAGGCTTGTTATTGCCTTCATTTTCTCGATCAGAATAGTAGTTAAGGCTTGTTTTGATTTCGTCAATACTTGTATCTGAAAGGTCTGGTGCAAATGCAGCATATTCATCACCGCCAATTCTTGCAAGAATTGAACCTTTTGGGAAACTCTTTTTTAATGTATTAGATATGCTTACTAAAGCATAATCACCATCTTTATGACCGAATTTGTCATTGACCTGTTTCAGATTGTCCATATCAATATACGCAATAAGAGAATGCTTTCCTGCATTTGAAGTATTTGCAATGATTTGCTGTGATGTTTCAAAGAAACCGCGTCTGTTATAAAGACCGGTTAATTCATCGGTTACTGAAAGAGAGTTAAGCAGATCATTTTTTTCACGTATTTCGTTCATTGTGGATTCAAGGCGATTTTGTATTGCAAGTTCCTGTTTCATAAGTGAAATAAATTTAAGCGCGGTGCCAAGCTGAAGACTCGTTGAATAAACATTTGAGAAATTTGAAAGGTCAGCTTCACAAAGGAATATTCCATGTTGAACTTCGTTAGTAAATACAGGTGTTAAAATCATTGTATGACGACGTTCGTTAGGCGTATTTTTGTTTGAAAAAATCATATAAGAAGGCAGCATACGGTTGTCTCCATCGAGAACACGTATTTTACCGTCTTTGCAATATGTCTGGAGCAAAACATATTTTGGAATCTGCCAAAGCCCGCTTGCAAGCTGTATAGGTGTTTCATCATATAAATAAATATATGCACTTTGAAAACCACTTGACTGGTGAAGCTTGTTCATTATGAATTGAAAACAACGCTTATCGTCAGTTGCGGTGAGAAGCGTATCTCTTACAAGATATACAGATGACCATATGTTCTCTTTGCTCATTCGTAAAGCTTTACTATATTCGTTTGAAATGATAGAAGCAACATTAGCAAGAACAATATTAAAAATATTAGATAATGTGTACTTTTTTTCTGCCGGAATATTAAGGTTTCCAAGAAAGTGAGAGAGAGAATTCAGCAGATATGTTATTTTTGTGTGTGAAAAATAATATACAATAATTTCGTTACTAAGTACATTTTCAGTGGATATGTTTATTTCTTCCGGGTTTGGAGTATCTGACGAAAAAATTATATGTATAAACATAGTGAAATAAGGGTCCAGAATATCAAACAGCTGTTTTGAATAAAATGAATCTTTGTACTGTGACATGAAAATATTTTTGAATTTTTCAAGAACACCAGATTCTCCAAGAGTTGAAAGGTTAGCTGATATATCATTAATTTCTTCATCATCAGCAGGATTACATCCGCATGATAATCTTCTGACCATCTTGGAATGCAGAAGACTTACAGAAGATTCACCGGTTTTTAAAAGCTCCAATGCCTGATAAACAGCATTATAACCAAGATCCATAATGTTATTATCAACTGTGGTAAGCTGAGGCGATAGATTAAGAGATATAGGAGCATTGTCATATCCGGTCACAAGAATATCTTTTCCTATGACAAGGCCACGCTTTTTAATTGCTTTGTATCCTCCGATTGCCATTGTATCATTGGCAAAAACAATTGCTTCAAGATCCGGGTTTGTATCGAGCAGAGTGCCGACAATGTCTTCTGTATATTCTGAAAAATCTCCGTATGCTACTCGGCTTTCATCATATTCAATTCCGTTTTCTTTCAAAACGCGTTTGTAGACATTAAAACGTTCAAGAGCATCGGCATTTTCAAGACGACCATTGACAAAACCAATTTTTGTTTTGTGATGATCATTGATCAGATGTTCAATGATCTGCTTCATTCCTGTCTGGCCTTCTGTGTATAAAAATGGATATCCCGGAACTTCTATCTCAATTGTAAGGACAGGAATATCAAAATTGTCAATAAAAGATTTTTTATCTTCAACAGAGAGAAATTTTCCAATAGAGCCAATTGATATAATTAATGCATCAAGAGATTTCTGAGATGCATAATAAAATATAGAATTATATTGATAATCATATTTAGCATTTACAGGATCATTATATGAAGCATTGAGATACATACCAGGGAAAATAATCAAGTTACAGTCTGCTTCTTTTACCGCATATTGAACTCCCTTACATACTTCCATTGCATAATCATTATCTAAATGACATGTCAAAAATCCAATATTAGGTCTGCTTTCTTGCATTGTCATAATACTTTCCTCCCCACATAAAGAAAAAATATCCAAAAATACATTATAAGTAGATAATATCATTTGAAATATATTTTAACAATAAAATAATGACTGATTAGCTGTGTTTACAAAAAAACATATTTACTCTATAATATTTTCGATTCATTAGAACTTATGGCATTTGTCATTGGTAAAATCAGGAGGAAAAAAATGGATTACAAGAATTCAGGAGTAGACATTGAAGCTGGTTATAAATCCGTAGAAATGATGAAAAAATTCGTAAATGAAACAAATAGACCGGAAGTACTTGGCGGAATTGGTGGGTTTTCCGGAGCGTTCTCTATGAACAGCTTTAAAAATATGGCTGATCCGGTACTTCTTTCGGGAACAGATGGGGTAGGTACAAAACTGAAACTTGCATTTGTTATGGATAAGCATGACACAATTGGTATTGATTGTGTTGCAATGTGCGTAAATGATGTTGCATGTGCAGGTGGCGAACCACTTTTCTTCCTGGATTATATTGCCTGTGGCAGGAATTATCCGGATAAGATTGCTACAATTGTAAAGGGCATAGCTGAGGGGTGTAAAATGGCAGGATGTGCACTTGTTGGCGGAGAAACAGCAGAACATCCAGGACTTATGCCTGAAGATGACTATGATGTGGCGGGATTTTCAGTAGGAGTAGTTGACAGAAAAGACCTTATTACGGGAGCAGATATCAAAGAGGGCAATGTTCTTATCGGAATAAAATCCAGCGGTGTTCATAGCAATGGATTTTCACTTGTAAGACAGATTTTTCCGATGACAGTTGAATCACTTTCTGAATATATACCTGAACTTGGAAAAACAGTTGGTGAGACACTTCTTACACCTACCATCATATATGTTAAGGCATTGAAGTCAGTAAAAGATGCAGGCATCAGAATTAATGGAACAAGCCATATAACTGGTGGTGGCTTCTATGAAAATATTCCACGTATGCTTCCTGACGGTATCACAGCAAAAATCAATAAGAATGCTTATGATGTTCCTCAGATTTTTAAAATTATGGCTGAAAGAGGAAATGTAGATGAACATGTAATGTATAATACATATAATATGGGAATCGGAATGATTCTTTCTGTTAATCCGGAAGATGCAGATAAAACTGTTGAAGCTGTAAATGTGTCGGGGCAAGAGGCTGTTATTCTTGGAGAAACAATAAAGTCTGATGAGGGTGTGATTTTATGCTAAGAGTACTTGTGCTCGTTTCTGGCGGAGGAACAAATCTTCAGGCAATTATTGACAGCGTAAATAATGGTATTACAAAAAATACTGAAATCATAGGAGTAATAAGCAATAACAGGGAAGCATATGCGCTTAAACGTGCAGAAAAAGCTGGAATTCGTGGAGAAGTACTTTCGCCTAAGGATTTTACGGATAGATCAGCGTTTAATAAAGAATTTTTAAAAAAATTAGAGGAATATGCTCCGGATCTTATTGTGCTTGCAGGATTTCTTGTTGTTATTCCTGAAAATGTGATAGAAAAATATGAAGGCAAGATAATTAATATTCATCCATCACTTATACCTTCATTTTGTGGTAAAGGTTATTATGGACTAAAGGTTCATGAAGCAGCTCTTAAGCGTGGAGTAAAGGTGTCGGGAGCAACAGTTCATTTTGTAGATGCAGGCACTGATACGGGACCTATAATTCTTCAAAAGGCAGTATACGTTGAAGAAGGGGATACACCAGAAATTCTTCAGCAGAGAATTATGCATGAAGCAGAATGGAAAATTCTGCCTCGGGCAATAGATATGATTGCAAATGGAGAAGTTAAGTATAAAAGAAAAAAAGACTGAAAAAATATAAAATCATATAGATTCTGATGATAGAAAAATTCATAAAATGTAATGTGAATAATCAAAAAAATAAAAAATGCTTAAAAAGATGATATTATCTGGAGGAAAATACATGAAAGTATTGATCGTTGGCGGTGGAGGAAGAGAACATGCAATAGCATGGGCGGTAGCCAGAAGCCCACGTGTTGACAAAATCTACGCGGCACCGGGAAATGCAGGAATTTCGGAACTTGCGGAATGTGTTGATATTTCGGTAATGGACAGCGAAAGCCTTGTTGCATTTGCAAAAGAAGAATTCATCGATTTTGTTATTGTTGGTCCGGATGATCCGCTGGCAGCAGGTGTTGCAGATGCATTTGAAAATGCAGGATTTAAAACATTTGGACCACGTAAAAATGCGGCAATAATTGAAGCGTCAAAAGCATTTTCAAAGAATCTTATGAAAAAATATAACATTCCGACCTCGGGTTATGAAATATTCAGTGATCCTGAAAAAGCGTGGGAATATTTACAGACAAAGAAAGCTCCATATGTTCTAAAAGCAGATGGGCTTGCTCTTGGCAAGGGTGTTCTTATATGCAATTCATTGGAAGAAGCTCATGAAGGACTGAAAGAACTTCTGGTTGATAAGAAATTTGGAAATGCAGGAAATGAAATTGTAATAGAAGACTTTATGACAGGAAGAGAAGTTTCTGTATTATGCTATTCAGATGGAAAGACGATTAAACCAATGACATCCGCTCAGGATCATAAACGTGCGGGTGATGGAGATACAGGACTTAATACAGGAGGTATGGGTACGTTTTCTCCAAGTCCGTTTTATACGGCAGATATCGATGAGTATTGCATGAAAAAAATTTATCAGCCGACAATAGATGCGATGCGCAGTGAAGGACGGGAATTCAAGGGTGTACTATACTGCGGGCTTATGCTTACAGAAGATGGACCTAAGGTTGTTGAATATAATGCACGCTTTGGAGATCCGGAAGCACAAGTTGTAATACCAAGAATGAAAAACGACATTATAGATGTAATGGAAGCATGTGCAGATGGAACCCTGGATAAGATTGATTTGGAATTTGAAGATAATGCAGCTGTTTGTGTGATGCTTGCAAGCGACGGATATCCTGTAAAATACGAAAAAGGATATGAAATCAGCGGGCTAGAAAATTTCAGAAACAGAGAAAATTGTATGATTTTTCATTCTGGTACAAAATTCAAGGATGGGAAAGTTGTTACAAATGGCGGCAGAGTCATAGGAGTTACGGCACTTGGCAGAAGTTTAAAAGAAGCCCGTGCAAATGCATATAAAGCAACAGAAGAAGTTGATTTTCAGAATAAATATATGCGTCATGATATAGGCAAGGCTATTGATGAAGCATAATTGAGAGAGTGTTAAATGGCAGATATTATTTATACAAAATTTGCAAAAAAAGTATTAGGAATTGCCGGAGCAATTGCGGCTGTCGAAAAAGATAAATGTATAGAAACAGAGGATCTTTTTCTTGCTCTTATAGCGGCAGGAGAGGGAACTGCCTATGGTGTGCTTAAGAGATATGATTTGGAGATAAATAAGATTTCAACGATATTTGGAAAAAATGAAATCAATAGATTTATTAATAATGAAAACTCTGTTATTGAAGATTATCCTGAGTCTCCCAAGACAAGGGCAGTCATAGAGACGGCAGGAAAATATGCTGAGAGATTTCATGCAAATGAAGTTGGAACAGAACATATACTTGCAGCTCTTCTCAGCGGAAATAACGGAATTATACTTCGGGCAGGCTTGACATCGGCAGAAATATCTGTAAATGATATATTACTTGATACCTTTCGTGCTTGTGGTGCAAGTCAGCGTTCAGCGGGATTGCTGCTTAAAGAAAGTGTTGAAAAACAAGGAACAGTAAAACAGGTACAGAAAACATCATATCTTGCACAATTTGGAAGATCCATTACCAAAGAGGCAGCTGAAGGGAAACTTGAACCTGTCGTAGGACGTGAAATGGAATTACAGAGAATAATGCAGATTCTATCACGTAAAACAAAGAATAATGCATGTCTTCTGGGAGAGGCAGGAGTTGGAAAAACTGCTGTTGTTGAGTTGCTTGCAGAGAAAATTGCAGATGGAGAAGTGCCGCCAGATATGCAAAATAAAGAAATTTATAGTCTTGATATTGCTCAAATGGTTGCCGGAACAAGATTTCGCGGAGATTTTGAGGAAAGATTAAAAGGTACTATTCATGAAATTGAAAATAAGGGAAATATTATAATTTTTATTGATGAGCTTCATACAATTGTAAAAGCTGGTGGTGAGGGTGAAGCGGATGCATCTAATATTATGAAACCAGCTCTCGCCAGAGGTGAACTTCAAGTTATCGGTGCAACAACATCTGATGAGTATCAGCGTTATATTGAAAAGGATGCCGCCTTAGTCAGACGATTTCAGCCGGTTATGATAAATGAACCTGATAGAAATGAAACAATTAATATTTTAAAAGGTATTGCACCGTCATATGAAAAGTATCATAAAATAAAAATTTCAGATGAAGCAATTGAAACTGCAGTTGATTATTCAATAAGATATATTCCTGATCGTTTTTTACCTGATAAAGCGATAGATGTTATTGATGAATCAATGGCCGGAGTACGACTCAGCATGTCAGAATATAATTCTGATAAAATAAAAAAAGTGCGGCAGGAAAAGAAAAATCTGGAATGGCAGCTTGAAAAGTCTGTTGGAGAAGAAAATTTTAAAGAAGCTTCGCGACTCAGAAAAAAACTTGACAGGATGGAAACAGACGAAAATGTACATTTGTTATCAGATGATAGAATTTTAACTGTTGATGATGTGACTAAAAGTATTTCAGCATGGACGGGAGTGCCAGTAAGTAAATTAACAGAGGCAGAATCTGAAAAATTATCAAGACTTGAAGATACTTTACACGAAAGAGTTATCGGACAAAATGAAGCGGTATCAGTTGTTGCAAAAGCAATAAAAAGAAGTCGCATCGGGTTGAAAGATCCTAAACGACCGATTGGATCGTTTCTTTTTCTTGGACCGACGGGTGTTGGCAAAACTGAACTTTCAAAGACTCTTGCTGAAGCACTTTTTGGCAGTGAGAAAAGTTTGATTCGTGTTGATATGTCAGAATATATGGACAAATATACAGTTTCAAGATTGATTGGTTCACCACCGGGATATGTTGGATTTGATGAAAGTGGTGAATTATCAACGCAGATCAGAAAACATCCATACAGTGTTGTTCTGTTCGATGAAATAGAAAAGGCTCATCCTGATGTATATAATATTTTACTTCAGGTTCTTGATGATGGAATGATTACTGATACACATGGCAGAAAATGTGATTTTAAAAATGCAGTTATAATTCTGACTTCGAATATTGGAGCAAATCGCATTGTTGATCCGCATAAATTGGGATTTTCCGGGCAGGAAGAGTCAATAGAAGGAAAACATAATGAAATGCGTAATAATGTGATGGATGAAGTGAAACATATTTTTAAACCGGAGTTTTTGAACCGCTTAGATGATATGATAGTGTTTAAAACACTGGGTGAATCAGAAATAAATGAAATTATAGACCTGCAAATGAAAGAGTTGAAAAAAAGAGCAGCAGATACGCTTGATATTAAACTTACATATGGAGACAGATTAAAGAAATTTATATTTAAAAAAGGCTATGATATAAAAATGGGAGCCAGACCTTTGAGAAGGGCAATACAGGATAATGTTGAAGATACTCTTTCGGAAGAAATTCTTACAGGTAAAATAAAAAAAGGAGATCATGTCAGCATATCTGAAAAAGATGGAGCTATAATATTCAAGGTAAAAAACAGTTAAAAAATAACAAAAATAAATTAAAAGTAACAAAATAAATATATAAGCCAAATTATTATACTGCCTTCAAATATAATAAGTAGAAAATGGACATTTGTGAATTATATAAAAAATCAGTCAAAAAAAGTCATAAAGTTGATGGATAAAATATATCAAGGTGTGTTATTATAAACAAAAGAAGTTATTTTAAATACGAGGAGGTATTTGAGATGGCATTAGGTAATGAACTGATTAGTGAAGAAGAAGATGGTGCTCTTAGATTTGGTAATTATGAACTTAAAGAAAAAACTAAAAAAGATGGATTTATGTATAATGGTGACAGTTATAAAGTAAAAACATTTAATGAAATTACAAAACTGGAAAAAAATGGAAATTTTGTGTATGAGTCTGTTCCTGGAACACTTGTTCGAGACTTCAGAGCAACCAAAGATAAGATTTTGTTTTCAGTTGAAGGAAACGAAGATGCACAAGTTACGCTTGGACTTGAACCTGAAACAGGATATAAAGTGACGATGAATGATGTATATCTTGGAAAGATGAAAACAAATGTTGGCGGAAAACTCAGTCTTAGTGCAGAACTTGAAAAGAATGAATCGGTTTCTTTTCAAATAGACAGAGAATAGTCAGTATTATAAAAAGCGGCAGACTGTTATCAGTCTGCTGTTTTTTGATTATAGATGGAGGGAAAAGTGGTAAAAGATAAACAGATTTACTATTGTACAGAATGCGGCTATGAATCAACAAAATGGCTTGGGCAATGTCCTGGATGCAGACAGTGGAATACATTTACAGAAGAAAAAATTTCTTCTGCAAAAAGTAATTCTAAATCAGTATTCAGAGGAGAAAGGCCTAAACCTGCAAGCATAGAAGATGTATCGACGGAAGAAGAAAACAGATATAATACAAAAATTGAAGAACTTGACCGGGTACTTGGAGGTGGAATAGTAAAAGGGTCACTTGTCCTTGTTGGAGGAGATCCTGGAATAGGAAAGTCAACGCTACTTCTTGAAATGTGTCGTAATCTTGTCAGACAAAATATTAATGTTCTGTATGTGTCAGGTGAAGAGTCAATGTCACAAATACGACTTAGGGGAGAGAGACTTGATGCAGTTGATCCGCGGCTTAAACTTTTGTCTGACAATGACATGGATAATATTGAAAATGCTATAGATAATGTTAAAGCTGAAATAGTTATTATAGATTCAATTCAGACGATGGAATCAGCAGATATTGATAATGCACCTGGATCTGTGACACAGGTGCGAGAAGTTACTTCACGGCTTCTCCAAATTGCAAAGCAGAAGAATATTGCAATTTTTATAGTTGGACATGTAACTAAAGAAGGTACAGTTGCAGGCCCAAGAACTTTGGAACATATGGTGGATTCAGTGCTGTACTTTGAGGGCGATGACACATCTGGATTCAGAATTCTACGTTCAGCAAAAAATAGATTTGGTTCTACGAATGAAGTTGGCGTTTTTAATATGACTGAGTCGGGACTTGAAGAGGTCATGAACCCGTCTCAAATGCTCTTAAATGGGCGACCGGAAAATGCTTCAGGATCGGTTGTTGTAAGCACAATAGAAGGAACACGCGCAATACTGGTTGAAATACAAGCACTTTCTACTGATACAAATTTTAGCATGCCACGACGTACATCGGTTGGAATTGATTTCAATCGTGTAAACCTGCTCATTGCAGTTCTGGAAAAGAGAGGAGGCCTGAATCTTTTTGGCTGCGACTGCTATGTAAATATAGCTGGTGGAATGAAAATAAACGATCCATCTGCAGATCTTGGAATAGTGCTTGCAATAGCATCGTCATATCGCGATCGTCCGATAGGCGATGATGCTGTGATAATTGGAGAGATAGGCCTTGCAGGTGAAATAAGGGGAGTGAGAAATGCAGCTTTGCGTGTGAAAGAAGCAGCAAAGATGGGATACAAGAAATGTATACTTCCGAAGTCAAATTACAGTAGAGATTTAGATGAATTTGGTATAAAACTTGAATATGTTTCAACTATAAACGATGCATTAAGAATAATATAAAACAGAGGCAGTTCTCACTGCCTCTGTAAAATCATATTGAATTATGCCGAGCATATTATAAAATCGCATTTTTAAAAGCTTGAAGAAGATCTGAATAATCTTCATATGCTGGAATTTCGGGATTTTCAGCTTTTATTACATCAGTTGATTTGAAAAGAAATCCCGCTTTACTAGCCTTAATCATACCAAGATCATTATAACTATCTCCTGTAGCAACAGTATCAAAACCAATTGACTGTAAAGCTTTAACTGTAGTTAATTTTGAATTTTCAATTCGCATTTTGAAATCTGTGATTTTACCATCAGATGAAACATCAAGGGAATTACAGAAGATTGTTGGCATTCCAAGCTTTTCCATAAGAGGTTTTGCAAATTCAGTAAATGTATCACTGATAATAATTACCTGTGTGAATGAACGAAGTTCATCAAGAAATTCTTTGGCTCCAGGCATTGGATCAATTTTGCTGATAGTATTCTGGATTTCTTTTAATCCTAAACCGTGATCATTGAGAATTCCTATTCTCCATTTCATTAATTTATTATAATCAGGTTCATCTCGCGTTGTACGCTTCAGTTCGGGAATTCCACTTGCTTTTGAAAATGCGATCCATATTTCGGGAACTAGGACACCTTCAAGATCAAGGCATGCAATATCCATATTCATGATAAAAACCTCCATAATATTAAAATTCAGTAACAGTATAACAGAATAAAAACAAGGAATCAAAAATAAATGATAAAATGTATTTACCGTGCTGCAATATATAATTTAAAATAATGTCTTTAAAATAAATAATAAATAATAAATAATATTTTCAGAAAAACACATATCAATTTTGAAACAAAAAAGCATTTGAAAAAATGCTAAAAAATGGAGTAAGGCAAAATGATGATTTCAAATGAAACAAAAGAAGAACGTGAACATGTAATTCTTATAGCGGCATCAGCAAATACAGAAAATGAAACTGAAAATCTTATTGCAGAATTATCTGAACTCGCTAAAACGGCCGGAGCAGATGTTGATGATATATTAATACAATATTCGGATAAAATGAATCCTGGAACATATCTAGGGAGTGGAAAAGTTCAAGAATTAAAACAACTGTTAATAAAATACAACTCAACGGGAATTATAGCAGATGATGAATTAACACCGGTTCAGATAAAAAATTTATCTGACATACTTGACGTGAAAATATTGGATAGGACTTTATTGATTCTTGATATATTTGCCAGTCATGCTGTTACAAAAGAGGGAAAAATTCAGGTAGAATTGGCTTCACTAAATCACAGGATGTCTATGCTTTCAGGGAATGGGATAACTTTATCAAGACTAGGAGGAGGAATAGGCACACGAGGACCAGGAGAAAATAAGCTGGAGCAGAGCCGCAGAGTTATTAGAAACAGGATAGGAATTCTTAGACGTGAATTACGGGAAATAATAAGTCAACGTGAAACACAAAGAAAACAAAGAAAACAAAATTACATTCCTTCATTTGCAATTGTAGGATATACGAATGCAGGCAAATCAACATTGCTGAACGCCTTAACCGGTTCAGACATTAATGCCGAAGATAAACTGTTTGCAACATTAGATACAACAATCAGAAAATGCCTGATTAAAAACAAAGAGGAAGTTCTGGTTGCAGATACGGTTGGGTTTATAAGAAAATTGCCGCATGAACTTGTAGAGGCATTTAAAAGTACATTGGAAGAAGCTAAATATGCAGATTATCTAATTCATGTTATTGATTCGTCAGATGATGCATATGAAGAAAAAATGAAAACGGTATATGAAACCTTACTTCAGCTTGGCATAGAAGACAAAAGAATAATTACAGTATTTAATAAAATTGATCTTATAGATGAAGATGCTTTCAGCGGAATGAATGATAGAATGGCTACTGAAAAAATATATATATCGGCTGAAAATAAAAAAGGAATAGATGAACTTAAAGACAAGATGTCTATATTGATACGCGAAGACAAAAAAGAAATATATGAAATTATACCATATACAAAAATGCCTATATTAAATGAAATAAGGAAAAATGGACAGCTTATAGAGGAGAATTATATTGAGGAAGGTGTCTGCATTCACGCATATGTACCTAAATATATAATTCCAGAACTTAGAAATAATTAGATGTGAAAGACTGAAAAAAATAAGATATGAAATAAAAAAATAAGATATGAAATAAAAAAAGTGAAGACACAGAGATAAAAATAGATAGCAGTGATATAGTAAAAAATATAGAGATGAAAATTTATAATAAATAAATCAATAAATAAATATAAAAATACTGAGTTTTTATAATGAAAAATGTCAAATATTAAAAGCCAGAGAAATGAACGAAAAAATGCAAAATAACAAAAAGTAAAATGTATGAAAAAATAATGTAAAAAAGTTGTTGACAAAAACAGAGGTCAGTTGTAATATAAAGAA
>OBMA010001660.1_pt1 | contig 13531 bp, 7 predicted proteins | sample 1539141 | NCBI WGS metagenome assembly OBMA01 (sample SAMEA3991484, study PRJEB22521) | metagenome | biome: anthropogenic terrestrial biome; feature: sewage plant; material: raw primary sludge | place: Sweden | collected 2012-09-26 | reverse complement strand
GCCCTGCTCTACGACCGTGAGGGTACGCTTTGGGTGGGTACGAAGGGCGACGGCCTATTGGCCATTCCGCACTTTTCTGTCTTTACGCTACCCAGCACTCTGTCCCAGAATGTACAATATTTTGGGGTGCAAAACAGCCAGTTAGGCAGCAACATCGTCTATCACCTCACTGAAAGTCGCCACCCGTGGGTGTGGATATGTAATGCCGAGGGCATTTCCTACTATAGCTATACGACACGCCAAGTGAAACATCTGGCTTTGCCTGATTATGTGAAACATGTCATTGCAGCATGCGAGGATGGCGACCAGTTGTGGATGGCCACGCTGGGGTTCGGCATCTGCCGAGCCGACATCAGCGAGAAAGACGGCCAGCCGCTGCTGACCAACCTGAAAACCTACGTGCTGGACGGCGGCAAACAGTCATCAAACTACTTCTTCTCTCTGGCAAAAGACAACCGGGGACAGTGGTGGTTCGGTAATCGTGGCAAGGGGCTCTACACTCTGGAACACAACACGCTTAAGTCTTATCCGCGTATGCAGGATACCGCTGACCCCAGCATCTACGATGTCTATACACTGCTGCCAGTAGGCGATGACCTGTGGGTAGGCTCAGGCATGGGTATATCTATTCTTCATCAGGACGGAAGCATCAAGCGCATCACGATGGCCGACGGGCTTCCCAACAACACCATACATGCGCTGGCCTGCCGGGGCGGTGAAGAAGTGTGGGCATCGAGCAACAACGGCCTGGTGGCTCTCACCACCGACGGGCACGTGAAAATGGTGGTCAACGAACACACGCTGTCCGACATCATGGAGTATAGCGACGGAGCCGTCTACGTCGTGGGCAACCGGCTGTTCTTCGGCGGCATCGGAGGCGGGGTCATTATCGACTATAACAACCAGATAAAACCTAGCAAGGTGAATTATCAACTGGAGTTCACACGGCTTTCCCTCATGGGCGTACGGCAGAACATCAGCCAATTTCTGAGACAGCAGAAGGGGCGACTTGTGCTCACACTGAATTACGACCAGAACTACTTCAACGTGGGTGTGGCCACCTACAACTATCTGGAAGAGCCGATGATACACTATTATTACAAGTTATCTGAGCGCGATGAGTGGATAGACAACGGCCGCAACTCTGTGTTCTCGTTTACCAATATGTCCCCAGGACACTACACCCTCTTCGTGAAAACCCAGAACATCAATACGGGCGAGGAGAGGTCTCTGGGGACGCTGCACATTGTTATCACGCCTCCCTGGTATCACACATGGTGGGCCTATGTGCTCTATCTGTTAGCTTTTGTGGGCTTGGCCTATGTGCTGTTCAACCGATGGCGCAACGACCAAAGAGAGCGACAAGCCATGGAGATAGCCCGACTCAACGAGCAGCACCGCGAAGCCATATACGAGGAAAAGATGAAGTTTCTTACCAACGTGGTACATGAACTGAACACCCCGTTGACACTCATTTACGGCCCATGCGAACGCATCATGGATCGGCTTGGCAGCTACACTTTTGTGCGCAAATACGTGTCGATGATTAGGCAGAATCGGGAACGGCTGAACATGCTCATACAGGAGATTATAGACTTCCGCCGTATCACCACCGGCCATCATGAGATCAGCATTCGTCGTGTCAACCTGTCGGCCGTTGTCGGCGACTACACTGCATCGTTCGCCGAGATGGCCAGTCGCAACCATATTGTTTACGAGCAACAGATAGAACCAGGCGTGGTGTGGAACTCTGACGAGACGGCGCTGCGACGCATCGTAAGCAATCTCATTTCCAACGCATTCAAATACACCAAGCGTGAAGGCACCATTAAGGTGACGTTACGGCGTGACGGAGAGCATCTGCTATTCTCAGTCTACAATACCGGACAAGGCATCAAACCAGAAGATCAGCAGCGCATCTTCGACTACTACTCTGTGTTCGACAGCGTTGATGAGAGCAGCAGCAGCGGACAGACTACACGCAACGGGCTGGGCATGGCCATCTGTCACAAGATGGTGGAACTGCTGGGCGGAAGCATCAGCATTGACAGTGAGGTGGGACACTATGCCTGCTTCAATGTCGTACTGCCTCAGCGCACCCTGCCAGCCGGTGCCGAGCATGAACCCATCGTAACAGCACAGACAGCAACTTCTCAGGAATACGACGTTGCTGCACAGGATGAGAACGCAGCAGCCCATCGGCTGCGGCAGCAATACAAGTTTGCGGGCGATCAGGCACCAACCCTACTTGTCATAGACGACAATCAGGATTTGCTCAACTTGCTCACCGAAAGTCTGCAGAACTGCCGACTATTGACAGCCAACGATGCCGGGAAAGGACTGGAGATGCTAAAGAACGAAACGCCCGACCTGATTATCACTGACCTGATGATGCCGGGCATGGACGGACTGGAGTTTACACAGCGCGTGAAACATAATAAGCATACCATGCACATACCACTCATCATTCTTTCGGCCAAGACTGCTGTCGATGAGCGCATAGAGGGCTTCGAGAGCGGTGCCGACATGTATATCACCAAACCATTCAGCATTAGTTATCTAATATCGGTTATCAAGCGCCTGTTGGAGAACCGCAGCATACTGAAGGAGTACTATAACTCAGCAGCATCTGTCTATTCCTACTCAGCAGGGACACTGGTCAGTAAAGATGATGCGCAGTTCGTACAGGAAATGACCAAGATAGTCGATGAGCATATGAGCAACTCTGACTTAACCCCCGACACTCTGGCTACCCTCATGGGCCTGAGTCGCCGCAGCCTCTATCGGAAATTTGAGAGTGCCCAACTGCCGCCTGCCAAGGAGTTCATACGGGAGTATCGCATCAATGCGGCTGCCCACCTGCTTACAACCACACGCATGACCATCTCTGAGGTGATGCTCAAGACGGGCTTCGACACTCGGTCGCTGTTCTATTCCGAGTTCCGCAAGCATTTCAACACAACACCAAAGGCTTATAGGGAATCTTACCAGACAAAAGATGAATCGCTATAAGTGTTTTCTTCCTACGTGCTCTCCGCATGAAATAATCTCGGCCTCGCGTTGAGGCGTACGAGAAGGGGGGAGCCTGCACTATTCCAGACTATTTTTATAGTTTGCCCGACAGAGAAATTAGAATAAGAGAATTTGTGCCAAGTCTGTATCTTCTACAGATTTGGCGCAAATTGGTATAGAAGACTGTATTTTTAAGGGTAATTTTGCAGCAGAGTAGTTTAAGTTAGTTAGTAGTTAGCAGTTAGTTTAAGTATAAGATTGTTATCAGGAAAAGGGCATCCGGCAAGACGACAAACCGTCTGTGCTGGATGCTTTTTGATTAAGAGCAATAAATAGACCTGGAACTGATTTGTGGATTGGAAAAACAATCCTGAAAGAAACCACTGATAGTGAAAGGTGCCCTTACGGGTTTATGCAGTAGTCCACAAACGTGGCTGTGCCAAAACGAAGAAGTGCTCACTTCCTGTTTTTTGACACAGCCACGTTTATTATAGGTATATTCGTCGGCTGCTACTCGTTGTTGTCTGAGAAAGAGTATGGGTAGGCAGCAGGCTGGGTGCCACGGCGCATATTGGGCTTGCTGCTCATCTGATATTGCAGACGGGCACCGCGCAGCAGTTGGTCGTGGGTCACATAGTTTTTGCCGTATGCCTTGCCGTTGATGCTAAGCGACTTGATGTAGCGATTTTCATCGCTGTTGGCAGGGGCTGACAGTTCAACGGTCTTACCGTTGGCCAGATGTATCTTGGCCTTTTTGTAGAGCGGAGCGCCAAGTACGTACTGGTCGGTGCCAGGACATACGGAGTAGAATCCGAGAGCCGACATGATGTACCACGCTGAGGTCTGGCCGTTGTCCTCGTCACCACAATATCCGTCTGGTGTGGGGTAGTAGAGACGACGCATGGCCTCGCGTACCCAGTACTGGGTCTTCCATGGCTGTCCGGCATAGTTGTAGAGATAAATCATGTGCTGGATGGGCTGGTTGCCGTGGGCATATTGTCCCATGTTTACAACTTGCATCTCGCGCATCTCGTGGATGAGTTGCTTACGGGTATCGACATTTCCACCAAACGTCGGGGGCTCCTTGAACACAGCATCGAGTTTGTCGACAAAGGCTTGGTCGCCGCCCATCAGCGTGATGAGACCGCGGATGTCATGGAACACGCACCACGTCCAGTGCCAACTGTTTCCCTCGGTGAACGGTCCCCACCAGGCATCTGGTTTGAAGTCATCTGGGAAGTTGCCTTTAGAGTCGCGACCGCTCATCATACCATATTCTGGATGAAACACATTCTTGTAGTTTTGACAACGCCGCTTGTAGATATCTGTCTCACTGGCTGGACGCCCCAGTTTCTTACCCATCTGGTAGATGCACCAGTCATCATAGGCATATTCCAAGGTGCGTGAGGTGCTTTGGCCAACTACGTCGGATGGAACATATCCTAACTGGTTGTACTCCTTATATGCCGTACGGCCAGATGAGCCTACTGTTGGATGGACAGAGTTGGCATCCTTGCACAAAGCGTCGAAGATAGCCTGTGTGTCCTTCTTGATATTTCCTTTCACGTATGCGTCAGCAACTACGGATGCAGAGTTGTTGCCCACCATGCAGGCGCGGTGACCTGGTGTTGCCCATTCAGGATAGAATCCACTCTCTTTATAGGAATTGTAGAAGCCTTCCTCCATCTGTGCGCTCATCTCTGGGTATACAAGGTTGATGAGTGGCATCAGTCCGCGGAAAGTGTCCCAGAAACCTGTGTCGGTAAACATATAGCCAGGCAGCACCTTGCCGGTATGTGGGCTGTAGTGTACGATATTACCTTTTGCATCTTTCTCGTAGAACATGCGAGGGAAGAGGGTACTTCTGTACAGACAGCTGTAGAATGTTCGCAACTCATTGATGTTGTCGGACTCGATTTCTATTCTGCTCAGTACTTCGTTCCAGCGGTCACGACCCTTCTGCTTCAGTTGATCAAAGCTCTGTGTGCCCAGTTCCTTGAGGTTCAACTCAGCTTGCTCGGCACTGATGAAGGAAGATGCTACGCGGGCATGTACTTGCTCGCCTTTCCTTGTGGCAAAACCGATGATGGCACCTGCGTGGTTGCCCGTGGCCTCAAGTTCGTCAGTGCGTATGTCACCGTTGGGAACGGCGGCAGTGTAGGTGAAAGGTTTGTCGAAGACGATGACAAAGTAGTTCTTGAAGTTGCCAGGTACACCGCCGCTGTTCTTCGTGGAATAGCCTACTATCTTGCGCTCGGCTGGTATGATAGTCACTGACGAGCCTCGGTCCAGTGCATCAACGACCACGCACGACTGGCTGTTCTCGGGGAACGTGAAGCGGAACATGGCGGCACGCTCCGTGGGCACCAACTCGGTGTTGATGTCATAGTCGGCCAGATAGACCTGATAATAATAGGGACGGGCCGTCTCAGCCTTGTGGTTGAAGAAACTGGCGCGGTCGTCTTCACGGAATACGGGGGCTCCTGTGGTGGGCATCAAGGCAAACTGTCCGTAGTCGTTCATCCACGGACTTGGCTGGTGGGTCTGCTTGAAGCCACGTATGCGGTTGGCCGTGTAGGTATAAACCCACCCATCGCCCATGTGGCCTGTCTGTGGTGTCCAGAAGTTCATGCCCCAAGGCATGGCCGTGGCGGGATAGGTATTACCCGTTGATAATTCGAAATTGGAGTCAGTGCCAACGAGCGTACTCACGTAGTCGGCATAGTTGTTTTTGGCCTGTGCCCAAAGGGAGCAACAGATACAGGCTGCTAATAGAATTTTGCTTTTCATTATTATTTATCGTTTTGTGATTATTGATTCGTTACAGGGAAGGCACTGATGCGCAGACGGGCTGCTCCCATCGGTACCTTCATAAATAATATGGTGTTTTGTTTCCGGTTGCAAATGTACCCCATATTTTTCATAAATATGTCTTATATAATGCCAAAATTGTAGACAAACAGGAAAAGAATGGCAAAAACGAGGACTATAATTATATATGTTATAATGTATATTTGCATTATCAAAATGTTGTTAATAAAAAATATGGTAGAAAAGAAATTATTTGCAAAGACATTGCCCGTTCTATTAGGTTTTTTCGTAATGGGTTTCTGCGACATTGTCGGCAGTATAGCAGCATACTGCTACTTCCCAAAGAAACCTTCCATACGAGTACAGACCGTTGATATGTCAAATGACAGACAGCTTACTTTATTCTAAAGTATATTCGTCGAACTCACGTTATAAAAGATGAACGCGTAAAAATATATCGTAGCTTTTAGTTCTTTCAGAACATCATTGGCACAGATTAGGAATAACAACACACACGAACATTATAACTTTGCATACAAATCCAAATAATAATTAAAAGATAATGAAACACAAGACACTTCTGTTGTGCACCCTGCTTTTAGGAAGTGGCACCACGGCCTTTGCAGGAGCCTCACCAGCCAGCCCAGCACCTTTCATCTGCAAGGCTGATGCTGTTGTGAAACATAACAATCGCCCTGCTGAAGCCGACCGTCTGTTCCGTTCCGACGCTGTAGAGAAAGAGATACAGCGCATCTGCAAACTGCTGACCAATCAGCGACTGGCATGGATGTTCACCAACTGCTTCCCCAATACGCTTGACACCACTGTGCATTACACTGAGGGTGATGACGGCACACCCGACACATTTGTCTATACGGGCGACATTCCTGCTATGTGGCTCCGCGACTCAGGGGCCCAGGTTTTCCCTTACGTGCGGTTGGCTAATAAGGATAAAAAGCTCAGGAAGATGCTGGCCGGTGTCATCCTGCGTCAGTTGAAGTGCATCAACATTGACCCCTATGCCAATGCTTTCAACCAAGTGCCTAAACCTGACGGCAGTTGGATGACCGACGAGACCGACATGAAGCCCGAACTGCACGAGCGTAAATGGGAGATTGACTCCCCCTGCTATGTGTTACGTCTGGCCTATGAATACTGGAAGGTGACCGGTGATACCAGTGTATTTGGCGATAGCTGGCTGCAAGCCGTTCAGAATATTCTGAACACCTTCCGTGACCAGCAGCGCAAGAACGGCGTGGGAAGCTATCATTTCAAGCGCAATACCACCCGCCAACTCGACACGATGTGCAACGATGGGTGGGGAGCTCCCGTGAAGCCCGTGGGACTCATCTGCTCCGCTTTCCGCCCCAGCGACGATACCACAACGTTTCAGTTCCTTATCCCTTCGAACTTCATGGCAGTCAGCTGTCTGAACAAGGCTGCCGAGATACTGGCCAAGGTGAACAGGAACACCGAGCTGGCTGAGCAGTGCCGCAGTCTGGCTGCTGAGGTGAAGACGGCCCTGAGAGCCTATGCCGTGCATCAGCACCCTAAATACGGACCTATCTATGCTTTCGAGGTAGATGGATTCGGTAATCAGCACCTTATGGACGATGCCAATGTGCCCTCATTGCTGGCTATGGCCTATCTGGGAGATGTCAGCATCGACGATCCCATCTATCAGAACACGCGCCGCTTCGTGTGGAGCGAGGACAATCCCTATTTCTTTCGTGGCAAGGCCGGTGAGGGCATTGGCAGCCCACATGTAGGTTACGACATGCCTTGGCCCATGTCTATTATGATGAAGGCCTTCACCTCGACCGATGACGCAGAGATTAAGTGGTGCATCGAAACGCTGATGCGTACCGATGCCGGAACGGGCTTTATGCACGAGAGTTTCCATAAAGACGACCCGACAAATTTTACCCGCAAGTGGTTTGCCTGGCAAAACACGTTGTTTGGCGAACTGATTATCAAGTTGGTGAACGACGGCAAACTGGACGTGCTAAACAGCATCAGCCTATAGTTTTGGCACGAAACAGGATAAGCGGAAGGATATACGTACTTTTGTCTGATTCCACAAGTAGAACACACAATTATTTTGTCTTGAGCTTAAAAAAGGATCCAAGTGCTTTTTCAAGATTTAGTGATTAATGGATTTCGGTGGTGGACGAAAAGAAAGTTTAAGTTTAAGCACTTCCATGTATATAGACATGTAAACTTAAACTTGTTCTCTATCCTTTTTCTTTTGGTCCATACCATGATTTCCACTTATGAGACCCTTCAACGTCATTCAGAGGATTTTATATTTTCTTCATAACAACTGCGTAAGATCAACTTTACTTAGAAATAGTCCTACTTTATTCAAGTTTATAACAATAAATAAAGTTAATTGTGTTAAAGTTTCGACTCAAAGTTAGTATCATTCATTTCTGTACCATATAATCACCTTTTGAAAGTTAAGTTTTTGATAGTCAAGAATTTCAGCACACTGCATCGGAAAATAAGTCGTGATAAACAACGATTAATATCGACAACAAATACTGGGTTGATGGTGGAGTAGACAGGGTTCTTGGTTACTTCCTTGCCGTCAACAGGAATGTACCACATGGGGTAGATGCCGTCGCCCTCCATGTGGAAGGTTACTGTGTTGGTCTCGTCGTCGACGCTGGCAGTCACCTTTGCGTTCTCTGCCAATGGCAGTCCTGCCTTTGATACGCCGTCGAAGTCCTCTAGGCTGCATGCGCTGAGTGCCAACCCTGCTGTGGCAGCGATGAGGAGTGCCTTGCTGAATATGTTATGTTTCATAATTGCTTGAGTCTTTAGATTAATAGTCGTTTTGTGTCAGTGTGCCGTGAGATGCGTCGAGCTCACTCAAATGAATAGGAAGATATTTCTTCTTCTCTGTCCATGTGTTGATGCGGTAGCCGTAGGCATCGGGTACGAGTGTGGTGGCAGCCTTTCCTGTGCGGATAAGATCCCAGTAGCGCTTGCCCTCGCCTACAAACTCCTTGTGGCGCTCGTCGATGATGTTGTCGATAGTGGCAGCCTTGGTGTCGTCGAAGAGCGTGTAGCTGGTATTGCTGCGAAGCGACAGACGGCTGTAGTTGCTTCGGTCGTAGTTGCCGCCTACGATACCGTCCTGATGATAGTAACCCATAGAGAGGTAATAGTTGATCTTGTCGGAAGCGCCGCTGACGTTCACCTCATGGTTGACAACACCGGCGTTGTCGGTGAACACCTCGTCCTGCCAGGCGGTGCCCTTGCCGTACTGATAAGGATCGGCATAGATAGGAGCCTGTCCTGCGTTGACAAGATCTTCGTTCATCATCACAGCATACTCGGTGGCGTTAAGCACATCGCGGTGCTTCCATGAGTTCTGCCAGCCGTAAGAGAAGTTGTAGTTCACGTGCACTCTGCCCTTCTCGCCGCCCTTGGTGGTGACGAGGATGACACCGTTGGCAGCACGTGTACCGTAGATGGCGCCAGAGGCAGCGTCCTTCAGCACCTCGATGCTCTCGATGTCGCTCGGGTTCAGATAGTCGATACCGCCCTCGATAGGCATTCTGTCAACGATGTAGAGAGGGTTGCTGTTGTCGATGGTTCCGATACCACGGATACGAACCTGAGAGGCTGCACCAGGCTGACCTGATGAGGAAGTGACGGTAACACCTGAGGTCAAGCCCTTCAGCGCATTGTCGACACGTACTGCCGCCTTGTCGTCGAGGTCGTCTGCGCTCACCTTGGCGATAGAGGCTGTCACGACGCTCTTCTTCTGAACACCATAGCCCACTACCACTACGTCTTCGAGGGTGCGTGAGTCTTCCTTCAGCGTGATTTTCGGCTTGTCGGAAGCCTTCACCTCTTGAGTCACATATCCTATATAAGATACGACCAATGTTGTGTTGGGGTTGGCTTGAATTGTGAAGTTACCATCCAAGTCGGAAACTGCACCTTGCGAGGTACCTTTTACTACTACTGATGCACCGATGATGGGTTCGCCACTCACGTCGGCGATGTTACCCTTACAGGTAATCTGTTGCGCCTGCATGATGGTTGCCACAAACAATGTCAGCATCACCATTAATAACCTTGTTGGTTTCATAAGCTAAATGTTTAGATTTTTGTTATTATTGAGTTTCGTTATTATTAGGTACGATGTAGGTTGACGACTTTTTCGTCTTCTACCGAAGCATTCGTTTTTCCGCTTGCAATGTACTAAAAAAATAGTTGGTAACAACCCAGTGATAAATAAAAGTGGATTTGTAAAGTAGAAAGTTTTTCTTATGTTTCAGATTATCAGTGCTGTACGAGAAACTTGAAGATTGAAATCAGTGGACGATTTGTAAAGCTAACTTCGCGAAAAGGGCGCTTTCATCCTTCTTGTGTGTCGACAAAAAACAGACTTGTGTTTTTGTGCGATTTTGCTTCTGTTCGTATGTTGTCTACTTTCTTCTTATCTTTGATTATCTTTTAAACAGTTGATTATTAGTGATTTGTGAATCTTATGGCACTTCTGTTGTTCTACTTTTCCATTTTATGCCGAAAAATGGGTGGATTTTCTGCTTAATTTTGCGGCAACAATCTGATTTTTTTAATAACTTTAAAAACTTAAATGCGTATGAAACATTTGAATTTACTTCTGTTTGCATCTTCCATGATGTTCGTGGCGCCTGCTTATGGTCAGGACTATAAACAGGTATGGGCGGACGAGTTCAACAACGTAGGTTCAGTAGACGAAAGTACCTGGAACTTTGAAACTGGAAACTATAACCAGGGATTTGGCAACTGGGAATTGGAAAACTATTCGAAGGCCAACGCCACCGTAGGTCTCGCACCCGACGGAACCACCAAGGCACTCATCATCTCTGCTAAGCCTGATCTTACTTCTGCACGACTCTTCACCAAGGACAAGGTGTCGTTCAAATATGGTAAGTTGGAAACACGCATCATGATCCCTAAGACTGCCAATGGTTTGTGGCCTGCCTTCTGGCTGCTTGGCAACACGGGAACATGGCCTTCGTGCGGTGAAATCGACGTTTTGGAGATGGGACATTTTGACGGAATCAAGAACGGCACTCAGGAGAAATACTATAGCGGCGCCTGCCACTGGGGTGTTTATCAGAATGGTGGCTATCCCAACTATGTCAAGTTTACTACCTCACCTACGAGCCTGCAAGACGGCAAGTTCCACAAGTTTGTATTGGAGTGGACGCCCGATGTCATCAACATGTATCTCGACGACGCTGCTAAACCTTATTATAGCATGAACATCAGCGACAGAAGCAAGAATACATCGCCAGGCAACTATTTCAACAAGCAGTTCTATATGCTCGTCAACTTGGCGATAGGCGGCAACTTCACAGGCGTGCACGATAGAGCAGCCGTTACTGCCCTCAATTCTGGCGAGAAGAAGATGTATGTAGACTATATTCGCCTTTACCAGAAGGAGGGACAGGAGTGCTACACCGTCAACGGAAAAACCGTCGATAATATGAAAGAGGACACAAATTTCGAGGACACAACCACCGAGTTAGGAGAATATGGCTACAAGTCGCTCGATGCTGCAGGTAAGTCGGTCTTCGACTTCTCTAAAGGTTCAGACTACGTCATTATCAGCGCTTCCACCGGTGTAATGCAGCAGATGGGTGAGAAAATCAAAGCCGACTATTCGGTAGACAACACCAAGCAGCACCTCTATATCTGGGAGAACACCTATGCGCCAAGCATAGGAACAGGTGTCAATTCCTTCGGACTCAACGAGGATTACTCTGTTTTTACCGTTACCCAAAAAGGATGGTCAGGATTGGGCTTTCACGGATTGAAAGACCTCTCCATGCTCGACGACAGCTACTATCTCCATTTCTCGATGAAGGGCGACGATGCTCTCTTGCATGCTTCTCATGCGATTCGTGTAGGTGAGGCCCGCTTCACTATCGGCAACAACCCTGTGGAGGGCATGATTTTGGGCGACTACAAACGCGATGGCGAATGGTACAGTTTCGACATTCCTTTCAGCAAGCTCAAGAAGATGGCAGGAATTGTGTTCCCCGACAAGGACGGTGGTGCTGCTGCCTATAGAGAGAATGCTATCAGCGCGCTCAGTGGTGGAAATGCAGGCACAAAACTTACCTTCGACAACGTGTTCTTCTATAAGAAGCAGGGTGGCAGCGAGACTCCTGATGTCGACGCTACGCTCGGAGAATTTGGATCCAAGTCGCTCAACGCCGAAAACCAGTCGACTTTCGACATTGCATCGGGTTCCGACTACGTACTCATCGCCACGGGCAGCACCTTTGCCAATCAAGTAAAGGACGCAGGCAAGGTAAAGGCCGACTACAATGTCGACAATAGTCGCTATAACTTCAACCTCTGGGAGGGCACCATGACAGGTGCTACAGCCACAGGCACCAACAGCTTCGGCTACAACGAGGAATACTCCTGCGTGAAGGTTGTTGGCGGAAAAGGTTGGTCGGGCGCCGGCTATGCTCCTGCAGCAGCCACCGATATGAGCATGATAGACGACAGTTACTGGCTCCACTTCTCAATGAAGACAACCAATGAGATCAGCAAGAGTGCTCCTTATGCCATCGTCATTGGCGAGAATGCTCACTTCACCATTGGCGCTGCTCCTTTCACCGATCAAGATAAGAAATATGCAGTTCTTGGCGATTTCTATCGCAACGGCGAATGGTACAGCTTCGATATTCCAATGACAGAAATCAAGAAATATGGCACTCCTGCCTTCTGGGGTAATAGTTCTTACAAAAATAACATCCTGAGTGTCCTTGCTGGCGGAACCAACGGTGTAGAGGTGAATCTCGACGGTGTCTTCTTCTACAAGAAGATTACTACTGGTATCCAGGCTTCTACTGCAGATAAGAAGCAGCAAGCCAAGGTGCTCGGCATCTACGACCTCACTGGCCGCCGTGTCAGTGATATGAATGCTGGTGGCATTTACATCGTACGAACCAACAAGGGAAACTTTAAGGTGAAAAAGTAATATTTAAAGGTAAAAAAGTAAAAGGGTAAAAAAGTAAAAACAACTTTCTCAAATGGGGAAGTTAAGATAACTTCTCTAACTTCCGCACATGAGAAAGTTCAATAAATCAGGTACAAGGGGGCGTTTCATCAAGATGAAATGCCCCCTTTATCTTAATATTTTTCAAAACGAAGAAAAAGATAAACAATAGATAATCAGTTACTTGTGCTCTTTTTGTTGCTTCGTGAAGCCACTTTTTTACCCACAGCCAATAAACGTAATGATAAAAAGTGTAATTTTGCAAGCGAAAACTTAATAACTTAATTGTATAATTAAAAAACTATGCTTATGAATAGGAGAATTTACAAATTGTTACTTTTCTGTATGGTTAGCATGCTTTCTGTTTTTGTGCATGCTGCCAATACGCTGCAAGTAACTTATCAGATTGGTAACACCCAAAAAGTCACTTCTTTCAGAACATCATTGGCACAGATTAGGAATAACAACACACACAAACATTATAACTTTGCGTACAAATTTAAATAACTCAAGTTTCGCAAGTGGTTTAAGTACGGGCTAAGAGCTTCTGCCCCTTCAGGGCGTGTGGGGCAAAACTTGCGAAACTTCAGTAAATAATAACTAAAAAGTAAGGAGTGAGTTTCTCAGATTTAATTTGTATTTTTGCCATGTCATTCAGAGTTTTATTTGTTTTTTAAATGCAACACT
>OBMA010001659.1_pt1 | contig 13537 bp, 13 predicted proteins | sample 1539141 | NCBI WGS metagenome assembly OBMA01 (sample SAMEA3991484, study PRJEB22521) | metagenome | biome: anthropogenic terrestrial biome; feature: sewage plant; material: raw primary sludge | place: Sweden | collected 2012-09-26 | reverse complement strand
ACATCCCTGGAAGAATCCCCACAGCTAAAAGAGTCGTTTGAAAAAGCCAAACAAGAGGGTGGATTTAGCGATAGTCAAATAGCAAAAGATGTTTTTGGATTAGATATTTATAAAAAAGCCCCCAACTAAGGAGGCTATTCACCTAAAGCAGTTGCAGCGTTTCAGCTTTGATTTCCGTTATATCGCGCTCTATCCCTTTGCTGTCCTTCCACTTCCTAGTTTTAAGACTTCCCTCTATAAATACCTTTCCGCCTTTCTTGAGGTACTTGCTAGCAATCTCGGCTAATCGGCTGTTAGTGGTATTTTGTGCCATTCTGTGGCTTCTTTACGCTCGCCTGTAGTCATGTCCTTCCAACGCTGAATGTTGTAACGCTGCCACCGTTGGAGAATTGCTTTGTTTCAGGGTCGCGGCCTAGAACACCCATCACTGTCACTCTGTTTAAGTTCGCCATTCTTCACACCTGTGATTCTTATTGTAGAAATTCCAGACCAATAAAAAAGCCTGTATATCGGGGGAGGTACACAGGCCATTGCTTAGAGCATTCATATACAAGTTGAACACTGTAATCATTATAGAAGGTGTAACTTTAGAGTGTACCCTAAAGCAACACTTTAAAAGTTCGTAAAACTATGTACCATTTGAATGATTTTTAATCATAAGTAACATGTAACTTTGGTATTAAAGATTTATAATTTACGAAATTGTTCATTTTTATCCAATTGGGGCATGAGAGAGTGAAAGGTCAAAAAGTAGGCTATGTCCGGGTCAGTTCAGTCGAGCAAAATACGGGACGTCAACTTGAGGGAATTGAAGTCGACCGAATTTTTGTTGATCGTGCTTCGGGTAAAAATACCGACCGACCGAAATTTCAAGAAATGTTGAACTATGTCCGGGAAGGGGACAGGGTGATTGTACATTCCATGGATCGTTTTGCGCGAAGCCTAAAAGATTTGGTCACTGAAGTAGATAAACTGGTCAAACGAGGGATCGCCATCCAGTTTGTAAAAGAAAATATTACTTTTACGGCCCAATCCACTCCGATGGATAATTTGATGCTGCAACTGATGGGTGCTTTTGCACAGTTCGAACGTGAGATCATTTTAGAACGGCAGAAAGAAGGAATTAAACTGGCCTCTGCTCAAGGGAAGTACAAAGGCCGGGTACATAAATTGAAACCTGATCAAGCTGAAGCTTTGCGACAAGCATGGAATGAAGGGAAGTATCCTTCAAAAATGGCATTAGGCAAGGCATTTGGAATTAGTCGTCAAGCAGTATACCGATATTTAAAAGTCAGTGAATAGCTCATTGGAATTGGCAACTAGATTTAGTTTACCTTATAAAAATCATGAAATGTTGTTTGAATTTTAAGCGTGGAACACGACTATGGCACTGTTACAAATAGTAAATTGAGTTGTAGTTTTCTTGATCTATCTAGCTTAGATTCCGAAAACTCGATTCACTAGCCATACCTCCTAAAGGATTATCTTTATAAAATATTGAAGCTTGTCCTTTGCCTAGTGCACGCATAACCTCAATACCTTTAATCGTGGCATAAGTCGTTTTCATAGACTTAAATCCCAACGTCGCCTTGATGATCCGTTTGAGTTTGCCATGATCACATTCAATCACGTTATTTTTGTATTTAATCTGTCGATGCTCAAGGTCCTGAGGACACTTTCCTTCCTGTTTTAGTCGCGACAAAGCACGACCATAGGTGTGGGCTTTATCTGTGTTTATGACTCGTGGAATCTGCCATTTTTTGACATGATTCAAAATCTTTCCAAGAAAACAATAAGCTGAGTGGGTATTTCTTCTGGCAGAAAGATAGAAATCAAGAGTATGGCCACGTTGGTCAACTGCACGGTATAGATAAGCCCATTTCCCATTCACTTTTACGTAAGTTTCATCCAGATGCCATGAAAATTGATCTGTAGGATTACGCTAATACCAGCGTAAATGTTTTTCCATTTCAGGAGTATAACGCTGAACCCAACGATAAATTGTGGTGCGATCAACATTCAATCCTCATTCAGCGAGCATTTCCTGAAGTTCACGATAGCTAATTCCATATTTGCAGTACCAACGGACTGCCCAAAGAATAATTTCACCTTGAAAATGACGACCATGAAAGGAATTCATCTGCTGACCCTTTAGCTAAAAGATCATCTAGATTAACATTAGTAGCTATTTGCAACAGTGCCATAGCAATGCTATTGCCTCCGCAACAAAAAACTCTAATAGCTTTCTTTGAGTCTTTCTGCTTAATTTACAATGATTTACCTTCATAAAATTAGATTATCATAAAGTTAATTTACTACAGCCCCTTGGTTTATATCTGGTTATTTTGTTTAATTGATAATTTTGCACTTATGATATACTTTCAACAATGCTAATCATAACATCAGCACAACCTTGACGTGCAGTCTTGGCTTTTTGGTATTCTTCAGAAGAATAACAAGCCTGAGCAGAAGCTAAATCTGAAAATTCAATAATGACATGACGCTCATATTCAGTTCCTTCCATACAAATAGATTCACCACCTCGGGCAAGAAGTTTAGCACCATACTTTTCAAAAGCTAAAGGAGCTAAAGCCATATATTGTTTATATTGTTCCATGTCATTAATCGTGACATGGGCAATCCAGTAAGCAGACATTTTTTGTATCCTTTAATTTTTGAGAATTTTTAAAAGCTGTTTATTTCCAACTTAAACAATTAAGCATTTAAAATATTTTTAGCAACTGCGGCAGCTTCAGCAATATGTATAGCCACGGCTTGTTTAGCTTTTTCAGGATCTTTATGCAAATAAATTGCTTCACACATATTTTTAATACGTTGATAACCTGAAATTTCACGTTTGGTTGATTTCATGGTCATCACACGCAAGCGACTAATACGCCCATTTAAACGTTGTACTACCTCCCATGCAATATGGTGCTTTGCAGTGGTAAATATGGTTTCATAGAGCTTGGATGAGGTTGAAATAACTAAATTAATATCATCCTTTGCAAATGCTTGTTCAAGTTCAGCCAATAAATTTTTAAGTTGCTTAGCCGTTTCAGCATTGAGGTTTTGGGTGCAATCGGCAACTGCACTTTGTTCTAGTAAAAGACGAATTTCATATATTTGTGATGCAATGTCCCAATTCAGTAGCGAAACGATAGGTCCTTTATTAGGTAAAATTTCAACCAGACCTTCTGCTTCTAAATAACGAATCACTTCGCGTACAACAGAGCGACTTACGTCTAATTCTTCACACAAAGTTCTTTCCACCAGTCTTTTCCCAGAAGGGAAATAGCCAGTAATGATGGCATCACGAACTTTATTTAAACAAAGTTCGCGTAAGGTTACAGGTGGGTTTTCAATTTTAAGATTCATAGACGATTAATCTTTCCTGATTTTAATAATACAGAATTTTGTTACATGTTTTTTACATGAAAAGAGCATAGCAAACTATTGCTTTTTTTTCATTATGTATTATGGTATACCATAATACGAACCAGTAAGTAAAATCTCAAGCAAGGAAGAAAAATGAACCTGATCCGTAAAACAGTACTCCATGTAGAAACTACTTATGTTGATGGAGGGAAGGATGCACCAATCCCATTGAAAATGGTTGCTGCTGCTGCCGTGATTAAAAACCCTTGGGCAGGTCAAGGTTATGTTGAAAACCTAACACCAGAAATTCGTCGTATTGCACCACTTCTAAGTGAACATTTAACCAAACTTATTATTGATGAAATTGGTTCAGGAGAAGCTGTAGAAGCATTTGGTAAAAGTGCAGTGGTGGGATTGGATGGTGAATTGGAACATGCTTCAGCACTGATTCACACTTTACATTTTGGCAATACTTACCGTAATGCAGTAGGGGCTAAATCCTATCTCGCATTTAACAATACCCGTGGTCCAGCGAATGCTTCGATTCTTGTTCCAATGATGGATAAAAATGATGAAGGCAGACGTTCTCATTACTTAACTTTACAGTTTGCAATTCCAGATGCACCTGCTGCCGATGAGATTGTGATTGTAATTGCTGGTGCTACAGGGGGTCGCCCTCATCACCGTATTGGTGACCGTTATCAAGATTTGGAAGAGTTAGGACATGATGTCAAAAACCCAGCAGCTGTCAAATAACAGGATTGCTCATTATTTTGAGCAGGGCACAGGAGAACCACTGGTTCTCATCCATGGAGTAGGAATGCAAGCAGCGGCATGGTATCCACAAATTGAGTTCTTTTCGAAACATTATCGAGTGATCTCTGTGGACATGCCGGGGCATGGGCAAAGCAGCAAACTTGCTGATGATGCGAAATTACAGGATTTTGTCGATTGGACCATTGAGTTTATTACTGCACTGGATATCGGTGCAGTAAATTTAGCGGGACATTCGATGGGCTCTCTTATCAGCACAGGTGTCAGTGTGACACGACCCGATTTAGTCAAAAGAATGGCCGTACTGAATGGTGTGTATAAACGGACATCGCAAGCACGCAATGCTGTAGTGCAACGTGCAGAAGAGTTAAAGACCGGCCATATTGATATAGAAACACCGTTACAACGTTGGTTTGGTGATACTGAGATTGAGCGTATTGCTTCAGAACACGTTAAATCTTGGTTGGAAAGCGTAGATTTATCAGGATATACCACAGCATATTCAGCTTTTGCTTGGGGTGATGAAGTCTATGCAGATGATTGGTCTAAGATAGCATGCCCAGCTTTGGTTTTGACGGGCACCCATGACCCCAATTCAACCGCAGAAATGGCAATACAAATGGCGAGTCAAGCACAAAATGGCACAGCTGTAGTCATTGAAAATGAACGACATATGGTGAACTTGACTGCACCGGACAAAGTGAATCATGCAATGCAGACGTGGTTGGAAACCAGCGCCTAAGTTGCTATACACATTAATGAAGGAATATGACAATGAGTGAAATGGATAGTGTCAACAAAATACGTGAACTGCGTGATGCCTTTGGATCATTTATGACAGGCGTAACAGTCGTAACGACCTGTAAAGATGATGGAACACCATTAGGCTTTACAGCGAACTCGTTTGCTTCGGTGTCTTTGGACCCGGCTTTGCTGCTTGTTAGCATTGCCAAGACATCAAGCAATTACGATAACTTTGCCAGTGCTTCACACTTTGCCATTAATATTTTGGCAGAAGAGCAAAAAGATGTTTCCAATACATTTGCCCGCCCAAGTGATGATCGTTTTGCAAATTTGGCATGGACCAAAAGTGCATGTCAAAACCCTTTGATTGATCAGGTCAGTGCATGGTTTGATTGCACAACATATCAAATTGTTGATGCAGGTGATCATGCAGTTTTAATTGGTCGGGTGGAAAATTTTGCTTCAGCAGGTTTTGCAGGGCTTGGTTATTATCGCGGCGCATATTTCACTCCTGCTAAATCATCGACTGATGTGATTTCAAGCATGAAAGTGATGATGATGGCACTGATTGGACATGAAAACCAAATATTGCTTGAACAGACATCTGATCATAAATGGACGTTACCACATTTGATGGTTGATAAAGATGGTGCAGAAAAAGCTTTAGAGAAAATTTTTGTCGCTTATCAACCAGAGGCATCCGCGAGCTTCATTTATTCAGTCTATGATGATGTTACTACGCAGCAACAATATATTGCCTTCTTGTGTAATACCCCTGTGGCTACTGCTCATAAAGGTCAATTTGTTGATTTGAATGATCTTGAGCACCTTACTTTTGTGGATAGTGCTTTAGAAAGTATGTTAATGCGCTATCGCAAAGAAAATCATCTTAAAACTTATGGTGTCTATTACGGTAATCAAACCAGCGGTACGGTTCGTCAAATTGTTAAAGAGGAAGTTTAACTATGCGTTTTTCATTATTTGTACACATGGAACGTGTTTCTGATCAGCAAACCCAGAAACAACTTTATGATGAAATGATTGAACTTTGCCAGATTGCTGACCAAGGTGGGATGCATGCGATTTGGACGGGTGAACATCATGCGATGAATTTTACCATTGCACCCAATCCATTTATTAATTTGGCTGATATTGCCAATAAAACTAAAAATGTACGTTTAGGTACTGGAACTGTGGTTGCACCATTCTGGCATCCGATCAAATTGGCAGGTGAAGCTGCCATGACTGACATTATTAGTAATGGTCGTTTAGATATTGGGATTGCACGTGGTGCTTACTCATTTGAATATGAGCGTATGGTGCCTGGTATGGATGCATGGAGTGCGGGTCAGCGCTTACGCGAAATGATTCCTGCAGTTAAGAACCTCTGGAAAGGTGATTATGAGCATAATGGTGAATTTTGGCAGTTCCCAAAAACCACTTCTGCACCTCAACCTTTACAGCAACCACATCCACCGATTTGGGTGGCAGCACGTGATCCAAATAGCCATGAATTCGCAGTAGAAAATGGCTGTAATGTACAAGTCACACCTTTGCATTTTGGTGATGAAGAAGTTGAAAAATTAATGGGACATTTTAATGCCGCTTGCGAGAAGTTTGCTGACATTCCTCGCCCTGAGATTATGTTACTGCGCCATACTTATGTGGCTGACAGTGAAGAAGATGCGCAAGTTGCAGCAGATGAAATCAATAAATTTTACAACTATTTTGGTGCATGGTTTAAAAATGAGCGCGAAATTACGCAAGGTTTAATTGCGCCATTGAGTGACGAGGAAATTGCCGCTCATCCATTTTATACGCCAGAAGCCATGCGTAAAAATAATGTGATTGGTCAGGCACAAGAAGTGATTGATCGCTTAAAAGCTTATGAAGCAATGGGTTATAACGAATATTCATTCTGGATTGATACAGGAATGAGCTTTGAGCGTAAAAAAGCATCGTTACAACGTATGATTAATGAAGTGATGCCTGCATTTGCATAGGAGAGAAGAGGATGACTTCTCAATTCCAGTTGTATATCAACGGTCAATTTGAGGATGGTGCTGCACAATTCAACAGCATCAATCCTGCAACAGGACAAGTTTGGGCAAAAATGCCTGAAGCACGTACAGATGAAGTCAATCGTGCAGTTGCTGCGGCATCTCAGGCTTTGCAAGATGCAGCTTGGGCAGGTTTAACCGCTTCACAGCGTGGCAAACTGCTATATAAACTTGCTGATTTAATTGAAAAAGCTGCACCGCAACTGGCTCAGTATGAAACTAGTGATACAGGTAAAATCATTCGTGAGACGTCGAGTCAAATTGCTTATGTGGCGGAATATTATCGTTACTATGCAGGGATTGCAGACAAGCTCGAAGGGAGCTATCTACCGATTGATAAACCAGATATGCAAGCATGGACCATCCGTGAGCCTGTGGGTGTCATTGCCGCAATTGTTCCGTGGAATAGCCAATTATTTTTATCTGCGGTTAAAGTTGGTCCAGCATTGGCGGCAGGTTGCAGTATTGTTCTGAAAGCCTCAGAAGAAGGACCAGCACCGTTACTTGCCTTTGCACGCTTGGTACATGAAGCAGGATTCCCTGGGGGTGTCGTGAATATCATTACTGGTTTTGGCCCTGAATGTGGTGCAGTTTTAAGTAGTCATCCTGATGTTGCCCATGTGGCATTTACAGGTGGCCCAGAAACAGCGCGCCATATTGTACGGAACTCGGCTGAAAATCTTGCCAAAGTGTCATTAGAGTTAGGTGGAAAATCTCCTTTTATTGTATTTTCAGATGCTGATTTACAGAGCGCAGTGAATGCACAAGTCGCAGCGATTTTTGCAGCAACAGGGCAAAGTTGTGTTGCTGGTTCACGGTTGCTGGTTGAAGACAGTGTCAAAGATGAATTTGTTCAACGTTTGGTTGAGCGTGTTCAAAGTATCAAGATTGGTTTGCCTGATGATATGGCAACTGAATATGGCCCTTTGTGCACCTTACGCCAACGTGAAAAAATTGAGCAAGTCGTTGCTCGCTCGATTCAGCAAGGGGCGAAATTATTGGCAGGTGGGAAAACGCTTGAAAGAGCAGGTTATTACTATCCACCTACAATTTTAGACTGTAGTGATGTACCGCAAGCTGATTGCGTCATGACCGAGTTATTTGGTCCTGTCTTGTCTGTAGTGAGTTTTAGCACTGAAGCAGACGCGATTCAAAAAGCTAACAGTACGCCTTATGGACTCGCAGCTGGTGTGTTTACCAACAATTTAAGCCGCGCGCATCGGATGACCAAAGCAATTCGTTCAGGGATTGTTTGGCTGAATACCTATCGCGCTGTTTCTCCACTTGCACCTTTTGGCGGTCATGGTCTATCAGGACATGGTCGTGAAGCTGGCTCGGATGCAGTTTTAGATTACACCACCACCAAAACGGTGTGGTTACGTACATCTGATCAACCGATTGATGATCCTTTTGTGATGCGTTAATGCATCACAAAAGTGACAAAAATATTGAACTTCAAGGATGAAAATGAATAAGTCGAATTCTAAACCACATTAGTTTTTAGAGTTGTATAAATGCTAAAAACATTAAATGTTGATACTGAACCAGTATCAATTGGGGCAGACTTCATTTTTTTTCTTAGATTATCGACCTAAAAATCAATGCTATTGGTTTTTAGCATGACAGAAGTCTCTGTTAGGTCATTTTAAAAAGTACAGACAAGGCAGGTTTTTCAAAAACCTAAAGTCACTCTCACTAATACATTGATATTGAGGAAAATGAATTCCTCAAAGAGAGATTAAGGATATGAGCCAAAATGAAAAAAATACTTTCGCTATAGAAAGTAATTCGATTGATTATGTAGATGCTTCTGAACGAAATGGCAAAGTTCGAGATTTATTCACCCTCTGGTTTTGTACCAATATTGCACCTTTAGCTGTGATTACTGGTGCAATGTCGATGCTTACGTTTAACTTAAGTTTAGTGAGCGCATTAGTGGCCATTTGTTGTGGACACTTCTTTGGTGCGAGTATTCTGGCATTGACGTCTGCCCAAGGACCACAGGTCGGTATTCCACAAATGATTCAAAGCCGCGCACAGTTTGGGCGTTATGGTGCATTGCTGGTCGTATTATTTACGACGCTGATTTATCTAGGTTTCTTTATTTCTAATATTATTTTGTCAGGGAAAACCTTACATACTGTTGTTCCTGCGATTCCAATTCCAACCGCGACAGTGATTGGTGCGATCGCAGCAACCATTATCGGTGTGATTGGCTATCATTTCATTCATAAATTTAACAAGATTGGCACTTGGTTTATGGGTGGCTCATTGTTGATTGGATTGCTGATTATGCTGCCTCATATTAATGCCGAAGTGCTTGCTAAAGGTACTTTTAATATGAAAGGCTGGTTTGCGATGTTTGGTTTGTGTGCTGTTTGGCAAATTAGCTTTTCCCCTTATACCTCAGATTATTCAAGATATTTACCTAAAAGTATTGGGATCTATAAACCATTTATCTTTACTTATTTAGGTGCTTCACTTGGAACAATTTTTGCGATGGGCTTCGGTACAGTTGCGGTGGCGATTGGTTCAACCACAGATGCGATGGAAGCAGTTAAATCAGGTACAGGACTGTTTGGTTATGCACTGATGATCTTATTTCTTTGTAATATCATTGGTCACAATGCCATGAATTTGTATGGCGCAGTTTTATCTTGTATTACTTCTATTCAGACCTTTGCAGGTCAATGGATGCCAAGCAAAAATGTCCGTATTGTTCTATCGATTATTGTCTTAATTTTGGCAACCTTTACCGCACTTTGGGCATCCAGCAACTTTATTAGCTTCTTCTTGAATGTCATATTCGCCTTGCTGTTTATCTTAGTCCCTTGGGTCTCAATTAACCTATTAGATTTTTATGTCATCAATAAAAAATCTTATGACATTCAATCTATTTTTGCGCAAGACGGTGGGATTTACGGCAAATTTAATGCTAAAGCCTTAACTGCATATTTTATTGGAATCGCGATTCAAATTCCTTTTCTTACCAATGCCTTCTTCACAGGCCCATTTGCCAATGTAATTCAAGACGTTGATATTTCTTGGGTGATTGGGTTGGTGGTGAGCTTTATCGTGTACTACGTATTTAATCTAGGAAAGATTAAATGCTCAGACTTGAACCTGAATGCTAAAGCACATCAATAAAAATTGAATCTAGAATGGAATCGATATTATGAAAAAAAGTTATTTACAGCTCGCATTTGCAACAGCTTTAACAACCATGATCGCACCGAGTTATGCAGGTATCAGTTTTGGTGATGCCAATGCTGACTCTGGCAAGTTGACTATTTCTGGTTATGTGCGTGGCAATTATCAAGACAAAGATTATGGCGAAGCTGCATCTGACCAAAAAATCCGTTTTGATGCTGCTCAGCTTAAACTGGATTATGAACGTGAAGAACTATTTGGACACGCTGAATATCGTTGTTATCAATACGATACTTTATGTGATTTTTCGACTTTAGTTGATGCTTATGTAGGTTATCGCATTAATGAGACAGATCAACTGGTCGCAGGTGTTCAAGCCATTCCATTTGGTCCAGGACGCTTTTGGAACAATAGTTTATATGGCAGTATTAATACTACAGCAGGTCTGGAAGATGTGCATAATTTAGGTTTGAATTATCACTTTGAATTGCCAAGTGCGACCAAATTTGATCTGGGTTACTTTGCGATCGATGGTGGGAATTATGTCGGTACAACACAAGATTCAGGTCGTTATAGTGCAAATTATGTCAGTTCAAATAATGTGGCTAACAGTGAGCTGCAAGAAAAAAATATGTGGGTGGGCCGTATAACACAGGATTTACCTTTAGGTGTCGATGGACTCAGTACACAAGTCGGAGGCTCATATTGGAGTTCTGATATAGAAAATAAGACCACATCTAAAACTGGACGACGCAATGCTTGGTCATTATTCGGCAAAATCAATTATGGTAATTTGGGGCTTACATTAACGGGGGGTAAAAATGATGTCACCAATAAAGACACTTTTAACGCTCAGGCTTCACTGATGGGTTCTTATGACAGTGAATATTATGTAGGTAATAAAGCCACGTATTATACTGCTGATATTGGTTATGCCTTTAAAGAAGTGAAACATATTGGCAACATTACGCCTTATTTTATGTATAGCCAATATGATAAAGATCAGGCAGGTTCAAAAGACTCTATTCGCAATATTTTGGGTGTATCAATTGAGCATAAAAAACTGGCTTTAACCGCAGAATATATTATGAGCAAGAATGATCCATTTATTGGTGGTAATCAGAATTCATTGGCGATGGGTGATGATAATGAGTGGAATAAGTTGTTAAATTTAACCTTATTCTATTATTTCTAAATACAGTTATAACATTCGGGCAACCGAAAAAATTTTCGCGGTTTTTTTGGTATGTCATAATACAAAGTTGATTAGTAGTAGGCCATGAATTTATCAGATGAAAATGAGTTTGATAATTCTCAACCCACTATACAAGGATAATCGGTATGCAACTCAATGAAATGGCTTTATTTCACCAACAGGCATTCGTTGCTGGGCAATGGTGTGATTCAGATAATCAGGATACCTCTGATATTTATAATCCTGCCACACAAGATATAATTGGCACTGTACCAAATATGGGAAAAGCAGAAGCTGAACGTGCCATTCAGGCAGCAGTTGCAGGATGGGCAGCATGGAAAAATAAAACGGCGAAAGAGCGTTCAACTATTTTGAAAAAATGGTTTGATCTGATGGTTGCACATGCAGATGAACTGGCTTTTATTTTAACCAGTGAGCAGGGTAAACCATTAGCTGAAGCACGTGGTGAAATCTTGTATGCAGCCAGTTTTGTAGAATGGTTTGCCGAAGAAGCTAAACGTGTCTATGGCGATCTTATTCCAAGTCCTTATCCAGATGCTCGTATCGTGGTGAATAAACAGCCTATTGGTGTTGTTGCAGCCATTACACCTTGGAATTTTCCTGCGGCTATGATTACCCGTAAAGTTGCACCTGCATTGGCTGCGGGTTGTCCTTGTATTTTAAAACCTGCACCAGAAACTCCTTTTACTGCGTTGGCTTTGGTCGATTTAGCCCTACAAGCAGGTGTGCCTGCTGAAATCTTCAGTGTGATTACAGGTGATGCGGTCACGATTGGTGATGCTATCTTTGAAAGTGATGATGTACGTAAATTTACCTTCACAGGTTCAACACCTGTCGGTAAATTATTGTATCAACGTTCAGCACAGACTTTGAAAAAAGTATCTTTAGAACTTGGTGGCAATGCACCCTTTATTGTATTTGATGATGCCGATTTAGATGCTGCCATAGAAGGGGCTTTAATTGCTAAATATCGTAATGCAGGTCAGACCTGTGTTTGTGTCAATCGCTTTTTGGTGCAGGAAGGAATCTATGAAAAATTTATTACTGCCTTGAATGAAAAAGTGCGTACTTTTGCCATTGGGAATGGTTTAGAAGCAGACAATGAAATTGGTCCTCTAATTAATGCCAATGCAGTTAAAAAAGTTGAAGCCCATGTTGCAGATGCATTAGATAAAAATGCACGCCTTGTTATTGGTGGAAAACGACACAGCGCGGGTGAGCTATTTTACGAACCGACCATCATTGCCGATGTAACTGCAGAGATGGATGTTGCAACTCAAGAAACCTTTGGACCATTGGCTGCAATTTTTAAATTTGAAACTGAGCAACAGGCAATTGAAATGGCCAATGCCACAGAATTTGGTTTAGCTGCCTATTGCTATACGCAAGATTTAGGTCGTGCGTGGCGCATGAGTGAACAACTCGAATACGGTATGGTTGGAATCAATAAAGGCTTAATTTCCAATGAGGTTGCACCTTTTGGTGGAATCAAACAGTCAGGCTTAGGTCGCGAAGGTTCAAAATATGGTATTGAAGATTATCTCGAAATTAAATATACCTTATTTGGAGGATTAGGCCAATGAGTAATGAAAAATTTGAAAAGGGCTTAGCCATTCGTAAACAGGTGCTTGGCGAAGCTTATGTCAATAACTCGATTAACAATGCCGATGAGTTTAACTTACCTTTGCAAGAGTTAGTCACAGAGTATTGCTGGGGAGCCGTTTGGGGGCGTGAAGAACTGAGTAAACCAGAACGAAGTTTGATTAATCTTGCCATGATTTCGGCTCTCAATCGTCCGCATGAATTGAAGCTCCATGTTAAAGGGGCTTTACGTAACGGTGTGCCTAAAGACAAAATTCGTGAAGTGCTCTTGCAAGTGGCAATTTATTGTGGTGTTCCTGCGGCGGTAGATAGTTTCCGTATTGCGAAAGAAGCAATTCAGGAATATGAACAAGAAAATAGCTAATATTTACTGAGCAGATATCAGCTTGAAAGAAAATGATATCTGCATCAATATTTAACAAGATAATTGGCACTGTTGCAAATAGAGATTTGAGTCGATGAAGTTCCCTTTAAAAAGTGCTTAGAGATCGAATAACCTGTTGATTAGAAACACTTCACCCTGAGGCTGACCATAATAAAATGACGAAGCTTGGCCTTTACGTAGTGCATGCATGACTTCAATACCTTTAATTGTGGCATAAGCAGTCTTCAT
>OBMA010001654.1_pt1 | contig 13557 bp, 21 predicted proteins | sample 1539141 | NCBI WGS metagenome assembly OBMA01 (sample SAMEA3991484, study PRJEB22521) | metagenome | biome: anthropogenic terrestrial biome; feature: sewage plant; material: raw primary sludge | place: Sweden | collected 2012-09-26 | reverse complement strand
CGCACAGGCCTGCGCCTGCGACCAGTGTGTCTTACAACATTATTAGGATTAGTAACTATAGGTGTATTAGATTGTATTGGAGTGTTATCTTTTACATTATACTTGCTTCGTAATGTATATTCTGAATCCTAAATTTCTTCTCCTTTTAAAGCTTCATCTAAAATAGATTTTCTACTCTATGATTGCTTTTTTATCACTTCTTTAATAGCTTCTTCAGTTGCTCCAGCACCAGCTATTGTTTCTGATTGAGAAATAGTATCTTTAGCTACAAATAAACTTATAGAATTTGTAGGAACCTAATTTCCTATAATTATACTTCCTTTAGCACTTCTTGTTATAGAAGTGTATAAATCTTCCATATATTGTTTTGTAGAAGAATAATTTTCTGAAACAATTTTTTTAGGTTCTATAATAAAATAAGGAGCTTCCTATCCCTAAGCAGAATCTCCTTTGTAAGGAGTAATTTTACTTGCCCATACAGGGTGTTTCTATATTATATATTGATATATTGGTGAAGTTTCATCTTGATAAATATAACCTATTTTTTCTCCAACTCCAAGATTATCAACCATTATTCCTATAGTTCTATCTAAGTCACCTATATTCATAGGTAATTCATTTGGACTATTAACATTAAATAATCTATCTCCATTAAATACCTATTTTCCATTAGAATCTAGGCCTTCATAATAATGTAATTTAATATTTACAGTATTAGTTGATTTAGCCTTAATGGTTTGTTGGGCAGCTAACATTATAGATGTATTTAAAGTTTTCTAAGAATTTTGTGTTCTTAAAGAAGTTCCAATTTTAATAGAATGAATAAAATTATTTCTATTAGACATTGTATCCATATTTGAAACGTCCGTATTTTTTAAGGCACCTTCAAGTATTCCATGACATTTAGTCTAATCAAAATCTCCATAAGCTAGTACAGATATACCATATTGTTTAGCAAAATTATCAATTGCCTATAATTCAAACACTGAATATCTAGTTATCTCATCTATTATTATTAAAGATGGAGGATTACTTATACTTTTGCTTTTTAATGTAGTATTCCATAATATAGTTCCATCATTTTGTTCTTCTTCAGTAAAGTCTTTTGAAGAATATAAATTATAACCTTTTGCATCTTTAGATGGACCATCTTCATAATTAGAACAAATAGCCTATAAAAATAATTTTTCATCAAAAGTATTATATTTTCCTTCTTCTAAACTTAATATTTTAGTAGCAAATTCTTTTGCACCATCTAATGTAGGTCTAACTACATATACATTATCTAATAAACTTTTTGTATTAGCATTATTTTTTAACATATTAACTGTTATTCTAGCTTCTCCAAAAGTTTTTCCTGCTCCTGGAACTCCTTCACCTATTGATATATTAAAAAATTGTGGTATAATATTAAAATTAGATATATATTTAGTAAATTCTTCTTTAGATATATCCTCTGAAATACCAGCATCAGATAAATATTTTTTTCTATTCTATTCATCTGCACTTAAATACTAAGAAACCATACAGTCTTTTAAGGACTAAATAAATTTAGTTATAACATTACCATTTACAGCATTTGCATAATGTAACATTGCACCAAACTCTTGTCCTGGAATTGCAGCTATTTCTCCAGATTCTAACTATTTAGCATATTCTTTATAATATGATTTTGGATCAATTGCTGCTAATATACTTAAATAATACAAAGAAGTTTTAGCATCCATTGCCTAAGTTTCTTTAGTTAAGTCTTCTGTATTGGATATCCAATAATTTCCTAATCTAGGAATTAATTCTTTTAAATCTTTTGAATTATTTCTTATAAAGAAATTATGTACTCCTTCTTCAATATTTATTGTATATTTTTCTAATTGAGCTCTTTCCTAATCAGTCAGATTTTCTACACCTTTATTAAGTAATTCTTTTATTTCTTGTAATTGTGGCTATAATATATCTAAATCAGATCTATCCCAAGTTGTTGGAATTATTGGTCCATTATTAGGATCGTCTGGAGCATAATCACATAACGTAGTTATGGCTTTATATTTTAAAAAGTTTAAATTACTTTGAATTTTAGGAAGTTCTATTAATTTTTTACCTTTATTAATAGCATTAATTTTAAAAGCCATATTTAATCTTTGGCTTATTAAATGTATATCCTATAATATAGCGTCTGCAGCATTTCCACTAAATGTTGGTAAATCTTCCCAATCTTCTGTTTTACTTTTTTTAGCAACATCGTTTATAGTTTTGTTAATTCCCCACAAATTTTGAGATATTTGATTCTAATCAAAATCTAAATTTATCATAGGTGCATAACCAGCATTATCTACTCTTCCAGCATTTATATATGCAGAAGCTAATTTTAATGCTTTCATAATTTGAGTTGCTTTTACTAATAAATCATTATCAATTGTTAATCCATTTAAATCTTGTGGACTAGTTAATATTTTATTTAATTCTCCTAAAACTGCAGATACATTTATATTTGGATTTCCAGAAGCTTCTATTATAAATGGATTTAAAAATTGTTCTACTGGACTATTATATATCTAAGAATTATTACTTAATAAATCTCTATAATTATTAAATTTATCAAATTCAGTATTTAATTCTTCTGTTTGAGTTAATATATCTGAATTTTCTCCAGTAAGATTATTCATAACTCTAGTATAAATATCCTAATCTTCAGCATTATCTACTTCCCCAGATTGAATATCAAGTAAATCAGAAACAAAAGTTGCTGCACTATCTACAGTAGTCTATAAATGTTGTTTTGTTATAGGATTTATCCACTACTATTTAATATAAGTATCCATTATTTTTGGAATACTCTATAAAAGATAAGTATATTTATTTGCAATAATATTGTGCTATAATTCTTTTATAGCTTGAGTATCTTTTTCAATTCCTTCTCCTGGATTTTCTAATAATGAAAGCTAAAGTTGTAGATTTTCTATTTCATTTTTATGATTTATATCTCCTAATGCCCCAGATAATTGTTCGTCTAATGAAGAGGGACCTAAAAATATTTTTACTCCATTTATATAATTATCTTCTCCAAAACCATTTAATGTTTTATACCAAGATTCTAAAGTACTATCTAAATTAGTTACAGTTTTCTAATATTCTTCTATTTTAGGATATAATATAGTAGATACTCTTTTAGTCATATCCATAAAGTTTTTTAATGCTAAATTATTAGCATCTTTTCCTTCTGTATTTACATAGTTTTTATATTCTTTTTTCTTTATTTCTAACTATTCTTTAGATAATTCATTAATATGCTTTCCTTCTGTATTATATACAAACATATCTAATGTAGCTCCACTTTGAAAAGCATTTTTTAATATTGGTGCAGATTCCATTAATGCTTCAGCTATAAACATTGGAGAATTTTTTCCTTCTACAAAGTCTTTTATTTCTAATTTAGCATCAGACATTTGTTTCTTAAATTTAGCTCTCTAAGCCTATAATTCTGGAGATTTTTCTCCTTTCTAATCACCTTCATTATTATCTGCTTTTACTTCTGGAGTATTAGTTCCTCTTAAATTTATTGCTGCTTCTACATAATTATTTAAAGAATTTTGAAAATTTTCAAGTAATCTTCCTGCAGCAGCAGAATTCTATAACTAAGAAAGTCTTAAGTCATGTAAAGTATTAGAATCTAAAATATCTTTATCAGATAAATCATGATATAGTTCTGCTCCATCATAAGCTGAATTAATAGTATTGTCAACTAAATCTAATTGTTGTTTTATCATTCCTTTTATAAAAGAATCCTAATCCTAAGTAGTTTCATTAGCTGCTTTCCATCCTATTACTTTATCATTATCATCTGTCTAAATGTTCATAGATAAATTTTTATTACCTAATTCTAATTTATCTAAAGCTTTTCTTATTCCATCAGCTTGCTTATTTCTTTTTAAATATATATATTGTTGTAATGCTTCTGATTGTGATAAATTATCCCAATTTTTAAATTGAGTGAAATCTGAAGCAGCTGCATTTACAGATCCTCCTACAACTCCACCAACAAAATTCATCATATATCTATCAAACCAGCCATTCATATTTAACATACTAGTTTTCTTTCCACCAAGCCAATTAGCTGTATCATACATAGTTCTAAATAAATCAGCTAAAGCTTCTTCAGAAACTTCTTCAGTTCCTTCTCCTAAACCTGTAGCAACTACTGATGCTACAGTTTTTTTACCTATTGCATAATCAGCATTAGCTATAGCTTTACCCCAATTAAATATTTTCTTAAATAAATTCTATTTTCCAGCTTGAGAAGTTACTTCTGAAGCTTCAGTATTAAATTTTTCAATAGTAGATTTTATATCTTTTCCTAAAGCTTTTACTATAGCTTTACTTTGTCCTTTTGAGGCTCTTAATTCTGGCAAAATCCATTCACCAATACCTGTACTTAATAAAGCATATTCAGCTGCAGAATAACCCAAAGTCATTGCTGTAGCAACAACATCACTAGCGCCATTACTTTTAGACTCCTAAAACATGTCTTGAACAGTTATTCCGGTCATATATGCTTTAGAAATATATCCACCAAGATTATAATAATCTTTCATATAAGCATCTGCCATAGACTATGCTTTTACTACATTACTTGCTTGTAATGCGGCTTTTGCATTTTCTAAAGATACAGAACCCTATAAATAATCTTCTAATTTAGAAGCATTGGTATTTTCTAATTCAGTTAGATATTTTTTAGCTAGAAATCCTCCTTCTTGCTATTCTTTAATTCCTGTAGTTCCTTTAAATAAGGCTGGTGCATATTTAAATATTAGTCTTTGTTCTCTTAATTGTCCTATAGAATCTCCAAATAAATTTATTAAATTTTCCCAACACCAAGTATTATCTGGACTTTTAGCATATTCAGATTTATTTCCTTCAAAATTAGTTGTTTCTGAAAGTCCTTCTAAAGAATTCATTGTTGGAGATTCACTTCCTAATAACATCTTTCCAATAACACTTCCTAATTTCATAGCTTGCTGTGTAACTGCAATGCCAGTAACTACTGGACCTACATAAGGAATAAACATAGATCCAATTAAAGCCGCATTTTTAAATAATGAACCAACAGGGCTTTTATAAAGTCCATCACTATCCATAAAGTCTATAGCATTAGCTTTAGAACCATCTGTTGTTAATACATCACTTAAATGTAATACTGTTTTTCCAGCTATATTTTTACCGTTTGCAGTTTCATAATAAAAAGTACCACTAGAATCAGTTTTAAAATCACCTTTATTATGTTCTATAGTTTCTCCTGTAATAGGATCTACATGAGTTCCAGCAGAATCATATTGAGCTAAAATTCTTGTATCTCCATCTAATAAATCGAAAAAAGAATCATTAGGTGCTTTTTCCCAACGTTTTGTTGCATTATTATATACAGGTCTAGTTTGAGCTAATTCTTCTACACTTAATATTTTAGGTCCTTCTGCATTTAATCCAGATAAACCATGAGTTATTCTATATGGATTACCAGTCTACTCTACTGAAAATTGTGGTGAATTATCTATTTTTGAGGGAGCAGCAAATACATCATATTTACTTGGTTTATAAGGATTGTTATCAACTAAATAATTGTATGTTTTTTGTGCTTGAATATATTCCTAATGAAATTTATTTTCATCAAATTTTCCCTAACTATTTTGAAAATTTGGATTATTCTGAATATCCTATAATTTAACATAGTTTGCTTCAGTATCCAATCCAATATTTTGCATATCTATTCCAGAACTTAAAATATCTCCAAGTTTAGCTTGAGGATTTTTTAACATTACGGACATTAAATCAAATTGTTTATCCATTTTTACTAATTAAATTTACTGAGGTTTAATTTTGTGTTACTTGCTCTTAAATTTTTATTTTGATTACTAGCACTATCTAAAGCATTCCATTCCTAAGAACTTTTATAAGCACTAGAACCAGAGCCTGCAGCTACACCTTCATAATTATCAGTCATCGGTATAAATATAGTTCCTTCATAAACTTCTTCTTGACCTAAACCAAAGAAACCATTATTAACACTAAATTTATCTTTTCCAGTTTTAGTTTTTATAGTTTCTACATAATGTGCTCTAGAACTATCTGAAGCTTCCAAACCATATTCATTAAGACTTATATTATTATCTTTAAATGATTTTTCTGTTGTGGTTCCTTTAACCATAGCAAAACGTCTATATTTATAATCATTTACTGTTCCATTTCTATTATATCTTGGAGGCAAACCTACTTTAGCATATACCTAATTAATAGTTACTTTCTAAGGAGTTAATCCAGCAGTATTATCTAAATCTTTAGTAATATTTATATTATACTACATTTTTAATATATCGTCAGCCTAATCTAATTTAACTAAAGAATCTACCATAGGAATTACTTTTCCATCTTTTAATTCAACAGGAAGTTCTGCAGCTGCTATTGTATTATCAATTAATACATTATCAAAAGCTTTAGAATCTAATTCAGCTCCATTACCCATAGAAGCATGTTGAAAATCTAAGCCTCCTGCTAATGCTGTTCCAGATAAATCTGTTAATGTAGAATTAGTTGGAAGTGGTTTTCCATCAACATTTATAATAGGCATTATATTAGCTTTAGTTTTTATACCGTGGTTAGTAAGACCAGTAATAGTAAATACTTGTTTTTCTCCAAGTCCTCTAAACCAAGCTCCCATAGGTCCTTCTTTATCATTTCCATTAGAATCTCCATTAGAACTTCCTTTAGAAGAACCATTAGAATCATCTTTATCAGGTTTCTAATAATCTAAATCAAATGAAGATTCAGAATATACGTCTTTAGCTACTATAACTCCTATTAAATTTTGAGCTTCAGAATCTGTTCCATTAGCTGTTTGAGTTTTTAATAAAGCTCTCTATCCTGGAGTTAAACTTCTATATATAGCATTTATAGCTATTTTTGCTTGTTGAGCATTACTTTTATTATCTATTTTTATTTTATATATTCCATCCTAAGGCATACTTTGTATATTTTCCTAGCCTACAGATTTTAAAATGTCTATTCCTTGTTGTATTTGTCCAGCTTCTTTTTGTATATATCCAGTGTTGTTAGATGCAACATATCCAATATTAGAAGAAAAATCTTTTATTAATTTCTAAATTTCTTCCATACTAGAACTTTCAGCAACAACTCTCGATAAATTATCTCCAACCTAAAAAGTATAATTTGGACTGTGGGCTCTTTCATAAAGTAAATTTCCATTAGTTAATAACTAATATCCTTTACTCTAATATTTACGTATTGTTTCTGGCGCAGTAAAAGTTATTTCACCAGTATTTGAATTTTTCATTGCTACTAAACCATTACTAGTTGTAGCTATATCTCCAAGTCCATTTTTAGACTTACTTATATCTCTTGCAGATTTATATTCTTCATTGCTTCGTTTAACTTTATTTAAAATTTGTAAGTTCTAATAATAATTACTAACAACATTAGAAGAATCTCCAAAAACAGCATTAAAATTTGCTTGTTGCTATAAAGTTCCAATAGCTTTTTGTACATCATTATCTAATCCATCTAAATCTTTTAATAATTTAGTAGCATCATCAATAGAACCTTCTGAAGATTTACTAGAATCTGATTTACTTTTAGTTGCTCCCTAAGTTTGCTATGTAAGAGCTACTAAAAAAGGATTAGTATAAGGATTAGTAACTGTTACTGGAGTATATATAGAAGCTAGTGGAGGAAAACCTCCTCCACTCTAAAACTTCCGTAAACTTATTTTCATATTTTTATTTTATTAAATTTAGACTACTTCATTCCTTTATAAATCTAATTATTTTCTTTTATCAAAGTTAATATTTGTTTAATTAACCTATCATTGTCTTTTTCTTTAGTTTTAGCTACAGTAGATAAAAATATACCAGTATCAGTTCCTTTTTTAGATTTAATTATATTTAATAATCCACCTAATCTCTAAGAAGGTAAACTATAAGAACTAAATTGATATGGAGTACGAATATTATAATCAATACCTTGTAATTTAGCTATACCATTTAAATAATTCCTCTAATTCTAATCTTCTATATTTTTCTTATAAGCTGCAGCTTCTTTCAATAAGGCATTTGCTGCTTCTGATTTTCCAGAATTCTATAATTTGGTAATTTGATCCATATAATTATGCCAAGTAATGTCTGTATAATAATCGTGAGTAGATTTTCTTTGTAAATCTTCTGACTATAACTACTTCAACATGTTTTCTTTTTCATATTGTTTAGTTTTTTGTTCTTTTTCTAAATCCATTAAGAAATTATCACGATTCTATTGATTTGTTGCTTGTCTGTATGCTTCTAATCCAGCACGTTCTCTTTCTACCTAATTCATAGCTCCCATATTAGTATTTGCAACTGTATTATTAGTCTATGTATTAATGGCTGCATCTTTTGCAGATTCTTCTGAAGTTTCAGCAATTTTCTAATTATTTGCTAAAGTTCCTTTTATATTTAAGTTATAAGCATCGTTCTATGCTTCTCTTAATTTTGCTGCATTGATAGAAGCGTCAGAAACTAAATTTTGTCCAGCTCTAGCTATTGCCTGTTTACCTAAATTTTCGTAATAAGCTTGTTGACCATAATCTCCATATACTTGTCTATGTATATTATAAGGCTATATTAAAGTAGGTTTATAATGTTGTAAATATTCTTCAGTTTTTCTATTTGTAGATTGTATATCTCCAACTAAACGACCTAATCCTAATATATTAGGATTACTTAATGCACTTTTTACTGTATTTAATAATGGGTTTGGCTATTTTTCCTAAGGTTTAGCAGGATTAAGATTTCCAGGATTTCCAGTACTTTTAGGATTTGTTGGCTTTTGTAGTCTTCTTAATTTATAATAATTATCAGAAGTATCTAAATATGTTTCCCAACCTGCCTAAGCTTTTATAATTCCACCTTCTTTATGATATTGTAATACCAAACCTAATCTACCCTTTTTAGTCATTTCTTGAGCAGCTTCTTTCTAAGATTCTATAACCGATTTCTTAGTTTCCTGAGCACTATTTAATTTTAATTTATTATATAATTCTCTTATTCTAGCTTCATTAGAACTACTTCCTTGTATTAATGTTCTTAATTCTAATAATTCTTTTCCTTCCTAAGTTTCAGAAAAAAGTTTTCCTTTAGTATCTAAATTATTAATTCTAGAATTAACTTGAGATAACATATATTTTTTACTTCCAAATCCTTTATCTTGATATTTTATTGGTTGTTGTTGGTCTTTAAAGGTTTTCTTAGGTTTAATTTCTTGTGTTTCCTAAGGATTTTCAGTTGGCTTCTAAGGAGTTTCAGATGTTTCCTAAGCATTATTTTCTGTAGGTTTCTAAGAATTTTCAGATGTTTCTTGAGGATTATTTTTTATAGGATTCTAAGGAGTTTCCTATGTAGTTTCAGGTGTTTCCTAAGTTGTTGTCTAATTTTCAGAAGATTTTTCTGCAGCTTTTTTAGCTTTATCTTCTTTTAAAGGATCAAAATAATTTTGTATTCTTTGTTTAAAGTTAGTCTAAGATTCTAAATTATTTATTCTTTCGTGTTGTCCTTTATATATATTCCAATCATGCCATTTAGATTTATCTTTATATAATTCATTTAAAGCATTATAAGTTTCATTATGTTCAGTTACAGTTGTTGTAGGTTCTTCTACATCTTCTATCTATATTTGACTGTCTTTCTTTCTATTAGATAATAATCTAGTTTTTCCTTCACCATAATTAGAATATAATTTTAAACCTTCTGCTTCTGTAGATTTTTCAAACATTTCCTAAGCTGCTTTCTATCCTTGTTTCATACCAACATTATGGATATTTTGAGCTTGATCTCTACTAAGAGTAAATTTTATAGTATTTCCAGCTTCATCTACTGCTTTAACAGTAACATTCTTAGATGCTGGTTTAGCTCCAGAAGATTTAGGAAAAGCTTTATTATATCTAAGATATTCAACTCCTTGATGTATTCCAGCACTTGCTCCTAAAGCAGTATTAAAAGCAAATCCTATATTTTTCCAGTCATTTACAGTTAACTAAGTATTTCCACCATCAGTAGACCATTTTAAAGCTTTTAATAAACTTTGGTGTACATCACTATCTATAGCTAATTTTCCAACATTAGCCATAATTAATAATCTAGGAATAAATCTTATTGCTTTAGTTAATGTAGCAAATGCTTTTCCTCCAGGAATTAAACCTACCATAGTCATACCTAAGTTTGTTCCTGCGTTTTTCCAAGCTTCTCCAGAAGATACTGAATCATCTGTAAAATCAGCTACTGTATTTAATGCTGTACTAGCTAATCCAGCTATTCCTGCTCCTATAGTACCATATCCAGGTGAAAAAGATGCAGCAACACCACCTATATCAGCTATTATTCCAGCTAAACGTTCTTTTTCTGGTGCACTCCATTCCTAACTTCCTTGTCCAGAAATTACTTTATTTCCAGCAATACTTAATTTTTTCTATTCGTCTTGTTCTGCAAAACGTTTTTCTTTATCGTAATTACGTTTCCAATATTTTGAATTATCAGTAGACTAATAATATGCTGAACCATCAGGTTTTCTATAGAAAGGTGTTCCTTCTCTATCATATTCTAGTTTATGTACAATTCCATTAGTTATAACTGTTGTAGGTTTTTTATTACTTACTGCTTGATTATAAGATTGTTGAGGAGTTTTCAATGTTACTCCAGACTAGAAACTAGTCCATCCCTAAGTATTGGGATCGTAATATCTTGGAGTTCCAGAAGCATCTTTAGCATACATTGTTCCACTTTCTGAATCTACATATATTGGAGAATGAGTTTTTTTAGTATATAATTTTCCATCAGCATCTCTAATAGCTCCTACTGGAACAGACTATTCTACTATAGCTCCACTTTGAGATACTTGTTGTTGTGCAGGCTATTGAGTTGATGTTTCTGCCTAATCAGCTTCTACACTACCTATTGAACCATCATCATTAAATTTTATGTCTGGTTTATCAGATAATAATCCTCTTAAATTAAGTCCTAGAGAACTAGCTGCTGAATAATCATCATTATTTAATACTCCATCAGATAATTTATTTTTTAAATTCTATAATCTAGTTCTTACACCCTATATACCTCCCAAATCATCAGAAGCATCTGTATAATCATCTAAATTTATAGAATTTATAAATTTTAATAAAGCTGGTGTTCTATTTTTAGTTTCTCTTTTATCTTTTACTACAACATCTCTATCAAACCAAGATTTCATATCTTTAGAGCTAGATCCTCCAAATATATCACTGTTTAATCTTTCAGATAATGTAGTATTAGTAAAACTTTTTGTTGGTTTATCTTTAGTATTATTTGCTTCAATGTTTGCTACTTCTCCAGCAAACCAAGCCATATTTTGTCCTGGACCATTTTGAGTAAAGTCCATTTTTGACTAATTTATATCTTTCATCTTTACACTGCCATCAAAATCAATACCAGTTATATTACCATTGTCTAATTCGTTTATAAATTTAGAATACTAGTCATTTAATGCAGTAATCTATTTATTAGATAATTGGTCTGGATTTTGATTTATATACTTTCTATAATTCTACATTAAAGAATATTTATATTGATCTAAATCAATATCTTTATTTCCAAATTTAAAACTAGGTTTAGAAGTCTAATGAGTTTGTATAGAAGTATTGGTAGGTTCAGTAGATACTTGTCCTCCTGGTTCCAATTTTTTTATATATTCTGCCATAATTTTATTTATATCAATCAAAAAAGGGAACATACATATTATTTTTGTATGCTCCCTTTGAAGAAAAGTTAATTTTTAAATTCTTTTTACTAGTTTTCCACCAGCTCTATAAACAGGTTCGCCTTCTGGAGCCGATTCTTCTGGTGCACCCTATCCACCTTGTTGTACTAATTGTATAAATGCGTCACATACAGCCATAGCTGCTTCGCAATCTTGGTTTTGTAGGGCTTGTGCAGCCGCTTGTGCAATCTACATAATTGGATCACCACCACCTTGAGGTGCTCCTTCATTTCCTTGTGCTTGTGCTGCCTATTGATTAGGTGCTGCTGCACTACCACCATCTGTTGGTGCTGTAGGTGGAGTTGCTTGTCCACCCTACTAAAATTTTCTTAATTTAATTTCCATAATTTTAAACGTTTAATATTAAACTTAATACTATACAAATATAGCATATTGTATTTAAATTCCAAAAAATTTATTAAAAATTTAAATTTAATTAGATTTTGGAGATTTAACATATTCTGGATTTCTATTATCTTGTCCTTTCAGAACTTTAAACATATATTTACCCAAAGATTTATAATCAGAATCTAATTTACTATCATAAGCTTTTTTAGCTTTCTTTATAAGAATTTTAGTTTCTCTTCTAGAAACTATTCGTTCTCCTCCCTATAAATTCATTTGTACTGAACCATCTGGTGCTAAAACTTTCATTACTGTTTCTTGGTCATCTAAAAATTCTAAATTATCTCCTTCTTTAATTCCACTATCTTGATTTACTTCTAAAACATATTGAGTATTATCCTACTATAATAATGTTTCATCATTAGGTTTACCTTTTTGTACTGAAATTACTTCCTAATCTTCATTTATAAATATAATGTCTAAAGGAATTAAAGTATTTTTCATCCACATACCTACTTTCTAAGGAGATTTCCAAGTAAATAATACACCTTCATTTTTAGGAAGTTCTTTGATATTCATTAAACCTTGTTCTCTTTTTTCCTAAGTATCGGCTACTTCTACATTATATTCCTAATCTCCAATTTTAATTTTTTCCATATTTATTAAAATTTATTATTAAAATATTCTGGATAGAACTATTTATAATTATTTGCATACCAATCAGCTTCTTCTGGTGATTCAAACTCAATATAATTATTATGCTTTATAGCATTTTCTCTAGCTTCTTGCCATTTAGGCTCTCCTTTATCATCTATAAAACTTATTAATTTATTGTTTTCCATCTATACTAATGGAAAAACTATATTATCCATACTAGACATTAAGTGTGTGCTTGGTTCAGTATTTTGTTTTCCATGTAAAATAGGAATAACTATAGAAGTTCTATTATTACTTAGTATTCTTTGTAAGAACGGCGGATTTTGTTTAGATGCAGTTTCTTTAATTTTATCAATATTTAATTTAGTTCCTTCTTGTCCAGAAGTTACTTTTTCTTTAAATATGTTTCCAGTTGTATTATAATTATTTATAGCCTTCTAACCTAAGGCACTTGCAGTAGAACCTAAAACACCCACAATAGCGTTAGCTTTATTAGCTTTATTTTGAGAATTCTAAATTTCCTAGTCTGCGTTAACTAAATCCACGTATCTTTGAGTGTTTTGTAATTCAGAGGATTCTTGCTGCTGTTTAACGGCATTATCCAACTATTTCTAATCAATATCCATAGTTCCTATCGCTGTATTTTGTCCAGGATTATATTCATGAGTAAACTAGAATAAAGAATTTATAGTATTATTTTGTGCTCTAGTAAGAGCTTTCACATCGACGAGA
>OBMA010001653.1_pt1 | contig 13559 bp, 11 predicted proteins | sample 1539141 | NCBI WGS metagenome assembly OBMA01 (sample SAMEA3991484, study PRJEB22521) | metagenome | biome: anthropogenic terrestrial biome; feature: sewage plant; material: raw primary sludge | place: Sweden | collected 2012-09-26 | reverse complement strand
GATTAAAAACTGAACGGGCGCCTGTTTTACATATGAAAATTATTTGGAAAATATATCCAAAAACAGAGGATAATTCATGGATAATTCAAATGACTTGAATAAACTAAATGACTTGAATAAATTAAATGAGTTGAACAGTGTAAAAGACGATTTTGAACTTGAAGAGGCTGAAAATGTTGTTGCAGCATCAATAAAGAAAACGGAAAAAAAACTTGAACTGTGTCCGGAAGATACTGTTAATAAAGAGACAAAAATAAAATCAGAGAAAAAAGCAGAGGAAGAACAAGAGAAGAAATCGGAAAAAAAATCTGAAAAAGACAGAGTTCTTACGGCGGAAGATTTAATTGAGATACAAAGCGCTATTAGAAATGGTAAAACGGCTGATGATTATATGAATGGATATAGAGAATCCATTTGTAATGAAAATATAAAAGAAATTGAAAATAAGAAAATTGAACCTGATAATCAACATAAATTAAATGATGGATTAGAAAAAGAAAGCAGATTAGAGACAAATGGCAGGCCGGAAACTGAAAATGTGTTAAATTCCAGCAATGAAATAAAAGGAACAGAAGAAGCAGAATACGAAGAAAAAAACGGAGATGATGAAGAAATTCCAAACAGAAGATGGATTCCGATTCTTATGATATTGTTTTTTTTGCTTGCAGGGATTCTTGTATTTCTTGTAAGAGCTATTTATGAAACATATATAAATCCATCAGCAGGATATGCAAGTGAAAATGATTCGGGTATTTCACTTGATAATATCTCTCTTCGTGACAGAAATGATTCGGGAAAATCTACAGTCGGAAATGCTGCTGGTAAAAATGATAATCCAGTAAAACAGGATGCTTATGATAAATATTATAAAAAATATTATTCGAAATTCTATGGTGAAATTACAGATGTAGATGATAGTGATATTGTTGGTGGTTCTGAACCGGATGTTAATACGATAACAGGAATGGAAGATGGTACATGGTATGACTCATCAAAATACTCACTGGCAAAAGAGGTTGATGATACATATTTTCAAAATGCATGTTTTCTTGGGGATTCAAGAACACAGGGACTTGTTCAGTATACAACGAATGTAAAACTGCATGGATACTATAAGATAGGATATACTGCGGATCAGGCATGTAATAACAGAGTGTTTTTCCTTGATGAACACCTATATACTGGAAATGCATCAGATGCAGGTGGACAGACCATGCTGGAAATTATCCCGCAGGTTGACTATGACAATTATTACATAGCATTTGGAACAAATGATCTTTATTTAAATGATGCAGATTCATTTGTGAGTTCGGAAGAAAGGATTATTGACTGCATAAAGCAATATCATCCGAATTCTACTATTTATATTTTGAATATATTGCCAATAAGTGAAAATTATGAGATCAGCAATCCATCTTTTTCAAATGCAAGAGCACTTGTTTATAATATGGCGCTTCGTAATATGTGTAAGAAGTATGGCGATCTTGTTTATGTTGATCAGGCATCGTGCATGCTTGATCCGTCAACAGGCAAGGCAGTTGCTGGAAGTACAGGCGATGGACTTCATTATACGAGTAAATCAAATGCTGTGATTTTTGAATATATACGAAATCATGCAGTGGTAAAAAAATAAAAAAATACAGACAGGCATACAGATATAAAAAATGTTGTCTGTCCCATTTTTATACATAAATTTCTGAATGTAGCAAGTATTTTATTGCCACTATTTTGTAAACATAGTAAAATATTACCCGTGGGATTTCTATATGTTATCCCAAATTTATGTAGTTAGGAAGTGAACCCATGATAGAAGATGCTATGAACTTGGTTGCAAAAGCAGAATCAGAAGCTGATGATAAGCTGAAAGCAGCAAAGCTTGAGGCAGAGACCATCAAGAAAGAAAATGTGAATGCAATAAATAAAATGAAATCAGATTCACAGGCGGATGATGTCGCGTACAGAACAGATGTCTTAAATAAAGCCAAAGAGGATGGTGATAAAGTTCTTGAACGGACACGAGCTGCAGCAGATGAAAAGGCGAAAGCAATGGTAGCTAAAGCAGCTGCAAATGAAAAAAATGCAGTGGATGCAGTAATTGCAGAACTTTTTTAAATTTAACAGGAAGGCGGTAAGATAATTGGCGATTGTAGAGATGCAGAAAATGAGTATCTGTGCTGAGAAGAAAAAGCGTAAGGATATTCTTGAATTTCTGCAAAAAGTAGGCGCCATGGAAATCGATGTCTCAGAATCAGCTTCTCAGAAATTTGAAAAGATTGATACGTCAAATGATCGGATGCGATTTGAAAAAATTGCAGATAGTATGGATCATGCTGTTAAACTTCTGAAGAAGGAAGCTCCGGCACAGAGAAAAAAATTGCTGAGTCTGGAACTTGAACAGATTACAAGTGAGGAAGAAAACGAAATTATTCAAAACAGGCGTAAGTATTACGCGGATGCCATGCAAATAGCAGACCTGGAAAAGGAAATGTCAGAGTCAAGGGCTGTAATTGCACGGAAAGAGAATAAAATCACCAGCCTCATACCATGGCAGAAATTGGATATACCTCTTAATTCTTCAGGTACAAAGAAGACAAAAATCATGATAGGAACATTTCCTGAAATTATAGCAGAGGACAAGATTTATGAAGCTGTATTGGCAGGAATGCATGATTCGGGAAAAAACGCAGCAGATGATAAGGTAAATACAGAAAATGTAAAATCAGCAGATTTTGTATCATTGGATAGCTTGCCGGTTGATATTAATATTTTAAGTGCAGAAAATCAGGTGACAAATGTTGCTGTAATTGCAGCAAATGCATTATCGGATAAAGTAGAAGAAGCACTTAGAACAATCGGATTTGTAAGGATACCTTATATCACACATCGTGTTCCACAGGAATCACTTGATAAGTGCAAAAAAGAAATACAAATTGAGAATCAGAAAATTGAAAAAGCCAGAGAACAAATTATCAGTTTTGCAGATGAAATTCATGAATTTAAAATTGCATCTGACTATTTCAGATCAAGGGCAGAAAAATATAGAGTATTAGGTGAGATTCCACAGTCAAGAACAGCATTTTTTATTGAAGGATGGGTTCAAAAATCTAATAGTGAAGCAATAGGAAAAATACTTGAAGAAAAGTATGAAGCGGCAGTTGAAATGGAAGAAACTATGGAAACTGATGATGAACCTGTTATTCTGCATAATAATAAGTTTTCGGAATCAGTTGAGGGAGTTCTTGAATCATATGGACTTCCACAACATAAAAAAGTTGATCCTACATTTGTAATGTCAATCTTTTATGTGTTCTTTTTTGGTATGATGCTTTCTGATGCTGCCTATGGAATGATAATGTCTATTGCCTGCGGGATTGTTTTACTGAAATTCAAGCGAATTCCATCAGGAATGAAGAAAACAATGAAATTATTTTTTTCTTGTGGTCTTTCTACTGTATTTTGGGGATTTATGTTTGGAGGGTTCTTTGGCGATGCAATAGATGTTATAGCGAAGACATTTTTTGGATATACCGGAGGCACAATTTTAAAACCTCTTTGGTTTAATCCATTGTCAAATCCAATGAGACTGCTTATCTGGTGTATGCTGTTTGGACTGATACACCTTTATGCAGGACTTGCGATGAAGGGATATGAAATATTAAAAGAGCATGATATAAAAAGCTTTTTGTGTGATATTGTTTCATGGTATTTATTCCTGACCGGACTCATATTGATTTTGCTTCCTACGAATCTGTTTGCTTCAATTGCCGGTCAGAGTTATATATTTCCGGCATGGCTTTCTATGTCGGCAAAGATAATGGCTTTAACAGGACTTGTTGTAATTGTATTTACATCAGGAAGAGGACATAAAAACTGGGGACTTCGTATAGCTCTTGGACTTTATGATGTATATGGAGTTACAGGATGGCTTTCAGATGTGCTTTCATATTCAAGACTGTTGGCACTTGGACTTGCAACAGGTGTTATAGCACAGGTAATTAATATGATTGCAAGCATGGGTGGAAATACACCAATCGGAGTTATTGTTTTTATAATTGTATTCATATTTGGACATATTATGAATATGGCAATAAATCTTTTAGGTGCTTATGTACATACAAACAGACTTCAGTTTGTTGAATTTTTTGGTAAGTTCTATGATGCAGGTGGAAGACCATTCCATCCATTTAAAACAATACATAAATATGTAGAAATTAAGGAGGATTAATAACATGTCACTTGGATTTACACTTGCTCTTATTGGAGCAGCACTCGCAACAATTCTCGCAGGTATTGGCTCAGCTTGGGGTGTAGGTATTGCCGGACAGGCAGCCGCAGGCGTAGTAAGTGAACAGCCGGATCAGTTTGCAAAAGTTCTTATTCTTCAGCTTCTTCCCGGCACACAGGGAATTTATGGACTTCTTGTAACATTTATAACACTTGCAAAGATAGGTCTTCTTGGAGGAAATCCGGCAAATATTGATTTGCATACAGGAATTGCTATTCTTACAGCTTGTCTTCCAATTGCATTTGTTGGACTTATTTCAGCATATCATCAGGGCAGGACATCAGTTGCAGCAATTGGTGTTGTAGCAAAGAAACCAGATCAGTTTGGTAAGGCAATGCTTTTCCCTGCAATGGTTGAAACATATGCAATTCTTTCACTTCTTGTTTCTATTCTGGCTGTATCTAATATCAAGGTTGGCTGATTGCTGAAAAATGAATTAATAAAAATACAAGGAGCGGGATATGGCAGGAATTGAGAAAATAACAAATCAGATTGCTGCTGACGCAGAAAAAGATGCAGCAGATATTCTGGATGCTGCAAAGGCTTATGCAAAAAAAACTTACGATGCGGCAGAAGCAGATAATCGTACACTTTCTTTATCTCGACGTGAAAAGGCAGACAAAGAGGCAGATGAGTATGCTGCCCGTATAAAATCACAATGTGATCAGGAAGAAAAAATAGTCATGCTGAAAACAAAACAGGACATTATAGATGGAGTTTTGAAGAAGGCATATAATTACATTCTTGAATTGTCTGATGAGGAATATTTTAATAAGCTTCTTGAACTTCTTCCTGGTGCTGTACAAAAGGGAGAAAAAGGAGAGATGCTTTTATCATCAAAAGATTTATCACGTCTTCCGGCAGATTTTAAACAAAAAGCGGAAGAAACTGCAGAAAAAAATGGCGGAGAAATTACTTTATCAAAAGAGTCGGTTTCAATAGATGCAGGATTTATATTACGCTATGGTCTTATAGAAATAAATGATTCACTGCAGGAGATTTTTGATGAAGAAAAAGAAAATTTGCAGGATATTATCAGTCATAGACTCTGGTAATTGATGCTGGTAGAGGAGATATGGAATATGGGCAAATCTAAATATATATTTGCAGTAGCCAGTATCCGGGCCAGAGAGAAGAACCTCCTGTCAGATCAGGATGTACAGACTATGGCAGGAATGAAAGACAGTAAAGCTGTTGTGTCATATCTTACGGAAAGAGGCTGGGGAACAAATGCTGATTCAAATGATGCAGAGTCTGTTCTTTCGACGGAGGAAGAAAAAGTAGATAGGATTCTTCAGGATCTTGGTGTTGATCCTTTTGTTGTAGATGTTCTGTCATATAGAGATCAGTTTCATAATCTTAAAGCTGCAGTAAAAGTAGTATGCACAGGAGTGGATGACCCAAATGCATTTTATGAAAATAAAACTCTTCCGCCAAATGAACTTGTTATTGCTGTAAGGGATGGTGATTTTGATAAACTCCCTTCATATATGAGAAAAGCAGCAAAAGAGGCAAAGGATATACTTCTTTCCACAAGAGATGGACAGAGGTGCGATGTCATTATTGATCGTGCATGTCTGGATGCGATGGAAAATGCGGCCGACAGCTCTGATCCATTTATTCGTGATTATGCGGAATCAATGGTAGCTGTAACAAATATAAAAGTTGCAGTCCGTGCATGCAGGACAAAGCGCAGTTATTCAACAATTGTTGCTGCACTTGCACCATGTCGTTCATTTGATACAGGAGAACTGGCAAGAGCGGCAGCACTTAATATTGATGCTGTATATGAATATTTGACGCGTAAGGGATTTGCGGCTGCAGTAGATGCTATAAAGGAATCTTTTTCAGCATTTGAACGATGGTGTGATAATCAGACAATGGAAATGATATTGCCTGAGAAACATGTTATTGATTCAAGTGGACCTGTTGTTGCATTTTATCTGGCAAGAAAAAATGAGATACAGATGGCAAGAATCATTATTACTGCAAAAGATAATGGATTTCCTGACTCGGCAATCTCAGAAAGGGTAAGGAAAATGTATGGATAAGATTGCAGTTGTCGGTGATTATGACAGTATTTATGGATTTTCTGCACTCGGTCTTGAGGTATTTCCAGTATCTGACACTGCAGATGCTGAAAAACTATTAAAAAGACTTGTGGATACCGGATATGGAATTATCTATATTACGGAAGAACTGGCATATGAAGTCAAAGAGTTAATTGGAAAATATAAGGAACAAATGTCCCCTGCAATTATATTGATTCCCGGAATAAAAGGGAATACAGGAAATGGTATTCGCGGAGTACATGCATCAGTTGAACAGGCGGTAGGAAGCGATATTTTGTTTCACAATGAAGATTAATTAAAATTTATAAAAATATTGATTTTAATATTGACGATTTGAATAAAATCAAAACGTTGATAATTCGTTTAAAATCAAAATATTGACAGGCAAAGAAAATATTAAAAGATTGAGTGAAATATTAGAGAGGAGAATGAAAACTCCATGAGCGTAATTGGAAGAATCAAAAAGGTAGCAGGACCTTTGGTTATTGCAGAGGGAATGCGAGAAGCCAATATGTATGATGTCGTTCGTGTAAGTAAAAATCGCCTTATAGGTGAAATTATAGAAATGCACGGAGACTTAGCTTCCATTCAGGTATATGAGGAAACATCTGGTCTTGGACCGGGAGAACCTGTTGAATCAACAGATGCATCTCTTTCTGTTGAACTTGGACCTGGACTTATAGGTTCAATATATGATGGAATACAAAGACCTTTAAATAAGATTCTGGAGGCAACAGGAAGCAATCTTCTGACGAGAGGTGTAGAGGTTCCATCTATAGATCGTGATATCAAATGGGATTTTAAAGCTGTTATAAATGTCGGAGATTCTGTTGAGGCAGGAGATATTCTTGGTACTGTAGAAGAAAATACGGTTGTCACACAAAAAATTATGGTTCCTTACGGAATAAAAGGAATAGTTAAGGAAATTAAAAGCGGAAGTTATACAGTAGATGAAACTATAGCAGTTGTAGAAACCGAAAATGGTGATGAAAATCTTACAATGATGCAGAAGTGGCCTGTACGTAAAGGCAGACCATATCAGAAAAAACTTCCTCCAAAAGCTCCGCTTGTAACAGGACAGAGAGTTGTAGACGCATTTTTCCCTATTGCAAAGGGCGGAGTTGCAGCTGTACCTGGACCGTTTGGTTCTGGGAAGACGGTTATTCAGCATCAGCTTGCTAAATGGTCTGATGCAGATATAGTTGTTTATATCGGATGTGGTGAACGTGGAAATGAGATGACTGATGTTCTTAATGAGTTTCCGGAACTTAAAGATCCAAAGACCGGAGAATCATTAATGAAGAGAACAGTTCTTATTGCAAATACATCAGATATGCCTGTTGCAGCCAGAGAGGCTTCTATTTATACAGGTATAACAATAGCTGAATATTTTCGTGATATGGGATATTCTGTTGCGCTTATGGCAGATTCGACATCTCGTTGGGCAGAGGCACTTCGCGAAATGTCTGGACGTCTTGAAGAAATGCCAGGAGAGGAAGGATATCCGGCATACCTTGCATCGCGTCTTGCTCAGTTTTACGAAAGAGCAGGGCATGTAATTGCTCTTGGCAAAGATAAAAGAGAAGGAGCATTGTCTGCAATCGGAGCCGTTTCACCTCCGGGAGGAGATATTTCAGAACCTGTTTCTCAGGCAACACTCCGTATTGTAAAAGTATTCTGGTCACTTGATGCGGCACTTGCACATCAGAGACATTTCCCTGCAATTAACTGGCTTAATTCATATTCTCTTTATCTTGATGATATGGAAGAATATTTTGATACACATGTTAACAGCGAGTGGATGAAGATGAGACAGAATTTAATGACTCTTCTTCAAGATGAATCATCGTTAAATGAAATTGTAAAGATGGTCGGTATGGATGCATTATCACCACAGGATCGTCTTAAAATGGAAGCATCAAGATCAATCAGGGAAGATTTTCTGCATCAGAATTCTTTCGATGAGATAGATACATATACTTCACTTTCAAAGCAGTTTTATATGATGAAACTGGTAAATGATTTTTATGAAGAAAGTGTAAAAGCACTGCAGGGAGGCGCAAATATAGAAGAAGTTGTGAAGCTTCCTGTTCGTGAAAGTATTGGACGTTATAAGTACACAGAAGAAAAAGATACTGAAGACAGATTTAAAGAAATAGAGGAAGAACTTCTAAGAGAAGAAGCAGCACTTACAGGAAAGGAGGACGACTGATGGCAAAAGAATACAGAACTATTCAGGAAGTTGCAGGACCTCTGATGCTTGTTACCGGAGTTGAAGATGTTAAATATAATGAACTTGGAGAAATTATTCTTGCAAATGGTGAAAAGAGAAAATGTAAAGTCCTCGAAATAGATGGAGGAAATGCTCTCGTTCAGCTTTTTGAAAATTCAACAGGAATAAATCTGTCAAATTCAAAGGTAAGATTTCTAGGAATGTCAATGGAACTTGGTGTATCGTCAGATATGCTGGGACGAGTATTTGACGGACTTGGAAATACAATAGATGGTGGTCCGGAAATAATACCGGAGGAAAGACGTGATATAAATGGACTTCCTATGAATCCGGCAGCACGTGCATATCCGTCAGAATTTATTGAAACAGGAGTTTCTGCGATAGATGGTCTTAATACTTTGGTACGTGGACAGAAGCTTCCGATTTTTTCGGCATCAGGTCTTCCACATGCGCAGCTTGCTGCTCAGATTGCAAGGCAGGCAAAGGTTGTAGGAACGGATGAACCATTTGCTGTTGTATTTGCTGCTATGGGAATAACATTTGAAGAAGCACATTTTTTTGAGGATTCATTTCGTGAAAGCGGCGCACTTGACCGTACTGTTCTTTTTATTAATCTTGCAAATGATCCTGCTGTAGAACGTATTGCTACTCCGCATATGGCGCTTACAGCTGCTGAATATCTTGCATTTGAAAAAGATATGCATGTTCTTGTAATAATGACAGATATAACAAACTATGCAGATGCGCTTCGTGAAGTATCAGCGGCACGTAAAGAAGTGCCTGGCCGTCGTGGATATCCGGGATATATGTATACTGATCTTGCTCAGATGTATGAGAGAGCAGGAAGGCAGAGAGGCAAGAAAGGATCAATTACAATGATTCCTATACTTACTATGCCTGAAGATGATATTACACACCCAATTCCAGATCTTACAGGATATATAACAGAAGGACAGATTATTCTTTCAAGAGAGCTTTATCGTAAGGGTGTTACACCTCCTATAGATGTTCTTCCATCTCTTTCGAGACTGAAAGATAAGGGAATAGGTGAGGGTAAAACCCGTGCAGATCATGCAGCAACAATGAACCAGCTTTTTGCAGCATATGCAAGAGGAAAAGATGCAAAGGAACTTATGGTAATTCTCGGAGAAGCTGCACTTACGGATATAGATATAAAATATGCACGATTTGCAGATGAATTTGAAAAACGTTATGTTTCTCAGGGATATAATTCTGACAGGAGTATTCAGGAAACACTTGATACAGGTTGGGAACTCCTCAGACTTTTGCCAAAGTCAGAACTTAAGCGTATAAATGATAAGATGCTTGAAAAGTACTATGACAGTAAAGATTCTGTGGATGGAGAGTTAGATAAATAGATAGTCTGGAGGTGTAGGAATGGCAGTTAATGTAAATCCTACGCGAATGGAGCTTACACGCTTAAAGAAAAAGCTTGCTACTGCAGTAAAAGGGCATAGACTTTTAAAAGATAAGCGAGATGAGCTGATGCGTGAGTTTCTGGATCTTGTGAAGGTCAACATGGAACTTCGGAAAAAGGTGGAAAGTGGAATAGAAGCGGCAAACAGGAATTTCGTGCTCGCGAAAGCAGGAATGTCAGATCAGACAATACGTACTGCTCTTATGGCACCCAAACAGGAAATTCATCTTGTTGCCGGTAAGAAAAATGTAATGAGTGTAGATATACCGTCATTTGATTTTAAGACTAAAACTGCAGATGAAAATGATATTTATTCTTATGGATTTGCGTTTACATCAGGAGATCTTGACGATGCAGTTGATTCACTCAAGGATATTTTTCCTGATATGCTTAAACTTGCTGAAGTCGAAAAATCATGTCAGCTGATGGCGTCAGAAATAGAAAAAACGCGTCGGCGTGTAAATGCACTTGAACATGTAATTATTCCGGAAACGCAGGAAGGTATCAGATATATAACGATGAAACTGGATGAAAATGAAAGAAGTACACAGGTTCGTCTTATGAAAGTTAAGTCTATGATGCTGGAGGATACACATCATTATAAAGATAAAATAGTTGAATCGGCAGAAGAAGCCGGAATCTGATATGAGTCATCCGACTTTATGCTTATAATTTTATTACCCATACTTAGAAATAAGTATGGGTATTTTTTATGCACAGAAAATTTATTTATTATTTACATATACACGATTTATTTCGTTAGTAATGAACAAATTAAATTGTGCAGAATGACGAAAACGTCTTTGATATAAAACAAAATATTGTCATCATGTACAAAAAATGGTACCATCATAGAAACCAAAAATAATAAAATGGTTTCCAAGGGCGCTGTATATATATTCAAACAAAAATTAAATTCTGTATTATTTAACAGATACTTTTGTGTTGAACTGATTAATTCATAAAAAAGAGGATAAATTATGACTGGAGAAGAAAAAGAAAATATTGAAAAAATATTAAATGGAACATTGAGAGTTTTTAATGAAAAAGGTATCAAATTTATGATGGATGATGTTGCACATGAGATTTCTGTCAGTAAAAAAACACTATATGTTTATTTTAAGAATAAAGAAGATATGATTATTAAACTTGTTGATTATTTATTTGATGGCATAAAGGAAGCTGAAAAAAGTGTTGTAGAGGATAATGAACTTACTACTGTTGAGAAAATAAGGAAAATTCTTGGCGTTATGCCACAAAGCTATTCAGAAATTGATTTTGAAAAGTTATATACACTCAGAGAAAAATATCCAAAAGTTTATATAAAAGTTGAGGAGAGATTGGAAAATGGATGGGAAGAAACAATCAGACTGCTTAATGATGGAATAAAAGAAAAAGTAATAAGACCGGTAAAAATCCCGATTTTAAAGATGATGCTGGAAGCTTCTCTTGAACAATTTTTCCAGAGGGATGTTCTGGTTAGAAATAATATATCCTATCAGCAGGGACTTAATGAAGTTGTAAATATTCTGGTAGACGGAATTGTAATATAGAATACAAAATGAAAAAAGTGAAATGCAAAATCAAATAAAAATGAAATACAGAATTAAATAAAAATGAAATTTAAAATGTGAAAGATATAAATGAAAGGCGAAAAATGGAAGGAAGAATATACCTGAATCATGGTTGGAAATTTAATGCAGATTTTAAAGATGAGATGATGAATGGTGATTTTAGTGATATAAATTTCGAAAACGCAGATATTCCTCATACAGTTAAAGTGCTGCCATTTCATTATTTTGATGAATCTGAATATCAGATGGTTTCGGCCTATCGCCGATGGGTTGACATACCGATGTCATGGAAAGGTAAACGAATAGTAATTACATTTGAAGGAGCTGCACATGATGCAACTGTATATGTAAATGGTATAGAGGCAGGAAGCCATCATAACGGGTATACGGCATTTTCGATTGATATTACAGATAAGGTCGGGTTTGGAGATAAAAACTTAGTTGCAGTAAAACTTGATTCAAGAGAGTCAATTAATGTCCCTCCATTTGGTTATGTAATTGATTATATGACATATGGCGGAATTTATAGGGATGTTTATATTGAGGTAAAAAATTCCGTTTATATTGAAGATGTTTTTGTTATGACAAAACTTGCTGAAAAAACAGAACTGGATGGTGTTCTTAAATGTTCATCATCAGAAACAGATTCAAAAATATATGTATCTGGTGCACCTGAAGATTTATCAATGTATGAAATACGTCAGTCAATGAGAATGGTAAAAGAAGATGAAAAACCGGAAGATTCAGATTATAAAGAATTATTGGCAAAACCGATTAACAGAGAGGGAATTGCAGATGACGAAGAAAGTTTGTCTGATGAAACAGCAGATCAATCACATACGGATGAAAGCAGAGAAAAAATGCATTCAGACAGGAGAAAGGATATATTCAGAATAGAAACTCTCTCCGGAACAGTAAATCTATGGGATATAAACAATCCATCTTTGTATGAGATGAAGACAGAACTTATGTACAGAGGGGAAACAATAGATAAAAAATGTACAATATTTGGATTTCGCAAGATGAAATTTACAGAAAACGGGTTTTATCTGAATGGGAAAAAAGTGAAAATCAGAGGGCTTAACCGGCATCAGTCATATCCGTATGTTGGATATGCAATGCCTGATTCAATGCAGATTCATGATGCTGAAATATTAAAATATGAACTTGGGTGCAATGCAGTCAGAACATCACATTATCCTCAGGCACAAAGTTTTGTTGATGCATGCGACCGACTTGGAATTCTGGTGTTTACTGAATTTCCTGGCTGGCAGCATATCGGTGATGAATCATGGAAAAAACAGGCGTTTATAAATTTAAAGGAAATGATTCAGCAGTATAGAAACCATCCATCGATAATGCTGTGGGGTGTCAGGATAAATGAATCGGTTGATGATCATGAATTTTATGCAAAAACAAATGAAATTTCACATGCATTAGATCCTTCGAGACCGACAGGAGGAGTGCGCTGCTATAAAAAGGGGGACTTTCAGGAAGATGTATTTACGTATAATGATTTTGTTCATTGCGGAGATAATAAAGGGTGCGAGAAAAAAAGAGATATTACATCAGATGATAAGCGGCCATATTTTGTAAGTGAATATAATGGGCATATGTATCCGACAAAAATGAGTGACAGCGAAGAACATAAGACGGAACATATGCTTCGTCATGCAAATGTTTTAAACAGCATAGCAAAAGAGGAAAATATAGCTGGCAGTTTCGGATGGTGCATGTTTGATTACAATACACATAAAGATTTTGGCAGTGGTGACAGAATCTGCTATCACGGAGTTATGGATATGTTTAGAAATCCTAAACTTGCGGCATATATTTACGCAGCACAGCAGGAAGAAAATACAATTTTGAAAATTTCATCATCAATGGACATAGGTGAACACCCAGGTTCGAATCGAGGAGATGTTTATATTATAACAAATGCTGACAGTGTAAAAAT
>OBMA010001652.1_pt1 | contig 13561 bp, 12 predicted proteins | sample 1539141 | NCBI WGS metagenome assembly OBMA01 (sample SAMEA3991484, study PRJEB22521) | metagenome | biome: anthropogenic terrestrial biome; feature: sewage plant; material: raw primary sludge | place: Sweden | collected 2012-09-26 | reverse complement strand
AGTCGGGGTGACAGGATTCGAACCTGCGACCTCCTGGTCCCAAACCAGGCGCTCTAGCCAAGCTGAGCCACACCCCGAAATTTCATCCGGGATCCACGATCCTGATATCCGATCCTACTAAATCAACTGTCTCCGGACTGCATTTGCTGTGGCATCTTTCAGCCGCAACGCAAGAAATATTGTATAATACCACGCAAAGGATGTCAACACAAAATGCGAAATTTCTACGATTTAATTTTGTTTTTTTATGCGTACACACATTTTCCTAAAATAAAAGGGAACCGGAATTTGCTCCGATTCCCTTTATTTCACATAATATTCAGATCATTATGTCCGCTATCACTGCTTTGTTGCATACATGAAATACTTTGAGCCAAACAGTGTGCAGAATATTCCATCAACATTGGTCTTCTGCATGAACAGATCGTTGTAGTAATAGATTGGAACTACAGCACCTGTAGCCATAAGCATATCCTCTGCCTGGTGAAGTTTTGCTTCACGATCTTTAAGGTCGCTGTCTGAACGGATCTCAGTAACAAGATTATCATATTCTTTCCAATCAGGAGCTGATGATGTAGAATCCTTGCCGAGCTGCATATCATTATTACCTGAATCAGATGAGAACATTTCAATCATGTTGATCGGATCATCATAATCTGCAAGCCATCCTTCACGAGCCACGTCGAAGTTGCCTGACTTACGATCGTTAAGGAATGTCTGCCAGTCTTCCTGCTGAATATCTGTTGTAATACCGATCTGAGCGAAATCCTGCTGAATCTGCTGAGCGATAGCTACATGACCTGTTCCATCATTTGTAAGATATGTGATGTTGATAGGCGTATCAGCTGAAAGCATATTCTTATCATCAAACTTGAATCCTGCCTTTGTAAGAAGTTCTACGGCCTTGTCGATGTTAACTTCTGCCTTGTAGTAACCATCATCTACAGGGAATGTATAATCAGCATCATTCTTCTTGAACTCACCGCCATTGCCATCGCTCATGCCGGCAGGTATGAATGATGTAGCAGCTTTCTGTCCACACTGACCGATCTTATCTACGATTGTCTGTCTGTCAATAAGATAATTGAATGCAAGACGCATATTATCTGCTTCTTCAGGTGTTTTGCCATCGAAAAGCTTGCTGTTTACATTGAATCCAACGTAATATGTTCCAAGGTTATCAACAACATGGAAATCATCCTTATCCTTAAGTGATGCAATCTCATCATTCGGAACTGAATCGATGAAATCAAGATCTCCAGCGTTATATGCTGCAAGCATTGCTGTATCATCTGAGCTGAGCATGAAATCAAGCTCATCCATTGTTACATTTGCCGCATCATAGTAATTCGGGTTCTTTACATATACCATTGATTCATTATGCTTCCACTCCTTAAGAGTGTATGCGCCACTTGTTACAAATCCAGCTTCACTCGCCCATGAACCCGGGTTTGTCTTCCAGTCAGATGCAGCTTCGACAGCCGCCTGAGGAACAGGCATGAATACAGGGAATGCAAGAAGGCTGATCATGTATGAGCATGGTGCCTGTAATTTCCATGTAAGAGTCTTTCCGTCGTCGCTGGCCTTGACGTCAATAAGACCATCTGAACCTTTTGCGAAATTATCATAGAGATAAGCATAATCTGATGCAGTATCCGGATTAGCTGCTCTCTTCCATGAATATTCAAAATCCTTAGCCGTAAGAGCTGATCCATCGCTCCACTTAAGACCATCTTTAATGGTGATAGTGTATGTCAGACCATCATCGCTTACTGTTGGCTCTGCTGCTGCAAGAGCAAGCTCATATCCACCGTCTTTCTTATCTCTGTAAAGACCTGCAAATGAGTTTACTGCAAGACATGCACCATCAACTGATGAGTTGAGTGCGGGATCAAGATGATCAGGTTCACTAGCGAGACACAGTTTAAGTGCGTTTCCTGAACCAGTCGCTGCTGCTGTCCCGGCTGCAGCCGAGCTTGAATTTGCTGCTGTCGTCGATCCACATCCTGCAAGTAATGATGCAGTCATAGCGCCGATCAGAAGCGTAGAAACTAACTTCTTCATATTATTGTCCTCCTTTTTTTGAACAACTGAACATAACTATATAATAACGGAGACTGACTCCGAAATTACCTTTTTCTGATATCACTTTTCAAAGCAAGCGACCATATGTCCATTTCCTCTATCCGTAAGCTCAGGACACTCGGCTGCGCATCTCTCTGAAGCATACTGACATCTTGTGCGGAACGGACATCCTGTCGGCATATTTACCGGACTCGGAACATCTCCTTCAAGTATGATACGCTTGCTCTCTCTTGCTTTCTTTGGATCCGGTACGGGAACCGCTGAAAGAAGTGACAGTGTATAAGGGTGTATCGGCTTCGAGTTAAGTTCATCTGCATCTGCGATCTCAACTATCTTTCCAAGATACATGACTGCTATCCTGTTCGAGATATGATGAACAACGAGAAGGTCATGTGCAATAAAAAGATATGCGATTCCCGTCTTCTTCTGTATATCCTCGAACATATTGATAACCTGCGCCTGAATTGAAACATCGAGTGCGCTGACAGGTTCATCACAGACTATAAATTTCGGATCGACTGCAAGTGCTCTTGCAATACCTATTCTCTGCCTCTGACCACCTGAAAACTCATGCGCATATCTTGTGGCATGTTCGGCATTAAGTCCGACGAGTTCCATAAGATGAAGTATCTTTTCACGACGCTCCTTCTTATTTGCATAAAGCTTATGAACATCAAGCGGCTCTCCGATGATATCCTCGACAGTCATTCTGGGATCGAGCGATGAATACGGATCCTGAAACACCATCTGCATCTGCTTACGGAGCGGTCCTATATTATCATCTGTTACAAGTTCTCCATTAAAATAGAATTCACCGCCTGTCGGTTTATAGAGTCTTAACAGAGTACGTCCAACTGTAGTCTTTCCGCATCCTGACTCACCAACAAGGCCAAGTGTCTCACCCGGTTTTATATTAAAGCTGACTCCGTCAACTGCCTTAAGCGGCACGGTCTTAAAGAGTCCCGTCTTTATCGGAAAATATTCCTTCAGATCCTTTACTTCAACAAGATACTTGCTGTCTGCCATCACTTTTTATCCTCCTCGAGCTGTTTTTGTACATTCAGCCAGCAGGATGCATAATGTCCATCCGGCATCATCATTTCCTCGGGAACCTGCTCGAGACATATCTTCAGTGCATTGTCACATCTTGAGCAGAATGCACATCCTTTAGGCATATTAAGGAGATTGATCGGTGTACCGGCAATTGGCACAAGTCTCTCTTTCATATTCGCGATATTGGGGATCGATCTTAAAAGTCCCTTTGTATATTCATGTGCAGGTCTGTAGAAGATATCGTCTGCCGTACCTCTTTCACATACACGCCCGCCATACATTACGATTATCTCATCGCACATTGATGCGATAACACCAAGATCGTGCGAAACAAGGATTATCGACATCCCAAGTCTTTTCTGCAGATCCTTCATCAGCTCAAGGATCTGAGCCTGTATAGTTACATCAAGTGCAGTCGTCGGTTCGTCGGCTATAAGGATATCGGGTTCACATGCAAGTGCCATAGCTATCATGACACGCTGCCTCATGCCGCCTGAAAGTTCATACGGATACTGCTTTACACGTTTCTCGGGTTCATTGACACCGACCATCGTCAGAAGTTCTACTGATCTCTCTGTCGCAGCCTTCTTGGTCTTTCTGTCAGTATGAAGCATTATCGCTTCATTGAGCTGATTTCCAACGGTAAATGTAGGATTAAGACTCGTCATTGGATCCTGAAAGATCATGCTGCACTTTTCACCACGGAAATCCCGCATCTGCTTTTTATCAAATTCAAGGACATTCTGACCGTTGTAAAGAACTTTACCACTCTTTACCTTTCCGTCATCATCAAGTATCTGCATGATCGAGTATGCTGTCACGCTCTTTCCGGAACCTGATTCTCCGACAATACCGAGAATCTTTCCTCTTCCCAGATTAAATGAGACGCCGTTTACAGCCTTTACTTCACCGGAATCCGTAAAAAACGATGTATGAAGATCCTGCACGCTAAGTACATAATCTTCGTTATTTTCTCTTACTTTCTCTGCTACTTCTTTTGATTCGATCATATATAAGGCCATACCTTTCAAATGATTCTTTATTTTCTGAGTTTCGGATCAAACGCATCTCGAAGTCCATCGCCAAGAAGGTTGAACGAGAGTACGATAAGTACGATCATTATTGCCGGGAATACAAGCTTCAAAGGATATGACTGAAGTCCAGAACGTGCATCACTCGCAAGCGCGCCAAGTGATGGCATAGGAAGTGCAACACCGAGTCCGATAAAGCTAAGATAGCTTTCGGTAAAGATCGCCGAAGGAATTTCAAGCGCAGTTGAGATTATGATAACGCTGAGGCAGTTAGGCAGAATATGAGTACGGATGATATGACTCGGCTTAGCCCCGATAGCACGTGCCGCAAGCACATATTCATTTTGTTTTATTGTGAGTATCTGACCTCTTACCAGTCTCGCCATTCCAACCCAGTACAAAAGACCGAATACCAGGAACATAGAGACCATATTGGCACCGAGTTTCTGTAATATAGGAATCTTGCTAAAATCAAGTGTCTCCTTAAACACGACCGACAGAAGGATTATGACAAGAAGATCGGGTAGTGAATATATGATGTCGACTATACGCATCATTATCATATCGGTTCGTCCTCCGGTATAACCCGCTATAGAACCATATATAACACCTATGATGAGTACAAGCAGACTCGCAAATATGCCTACTGTAAATGAGACTCTCGTTCCGTATACGACACGGATAAAGTAATCTCTGGAAAGTTCATCGGTTCCCATAATATGTGGAAATACCTTACCACCCTGCTGCATATATGCTTTTTCCATCTCTGAGTACTGGAACGGAGCAAGGTTCTTTGCGCCATTGTCTCTTTGTCCGTTTACAGAGATGATCTCAGAATAACTGTACGGAACAATATGCGGAACGATGACCATCATCAGAACGATCGCTATAAGTACGATAATGCTTCCGACAGCAAGGGGATTCTTCATGAGCTTTTTCATTCCGTCCTTAAAGAACGTTGTGGACTCACTCATTACATCCTGCTGTCTCTTTTCCTCGTCAGTAGCCTTTTCAAACTTTGAAAGATCTATCTGAGCGCTCAGGATATTTTTCTTAGGTAACGGAATATCATTTATATTACTATCTGCTGACATATTTCCTGTCTCCTTCATCAGTTGAGTTCTATTCTCGGATCAACGAGCTTATATACGATATCACTTAGCAGATTCATGATGACCATGAGTGATGCAAGAAAGATCGTAGTTCCCATTATCATCGTATAGTCACGGTTCGTGATACAGTCAACGAATTTCGAGCCGAGACCGCCTATAGTAAATATCTTCTCAATAACAAGACTTCCCGTAAGGATAGACGCTGTCATAGGTCCGACATATGTGATAACAGGTATAAGTGCATTGCGAAGCGCATGCTTAAATATGACTTTTGTCTGCATAAGACCTTTGGCTTTAGCAGTCCTTATGTAATCCTGTCCCAGGACATCAAGCATACTTGTTTTTGTAAGCCTCGTAATATAAGCCATGGGATATAGTGAAAGTGAAAGTACAGGAAGGATATAATTATGCGAATACGAATTCCATACCGGTATCCACTTCAGCTTTATGCAAAAAATAAGAAGTAAGAGCGAAGCGAGCACGAAACTCGGCATCGCCGTATCAAGTGTCGCAAAGAACACTATAAGACGATCCGGCCATTTATTCCGCTTTAGCGCAGCAATACTTCCTAGAACTATACCGCATACTATAGCGATCAGCATTGCAAAAAGTCCTATCTTGGCTGATACCGCAAAAGACTCGGTGATCGTCTGTCTTATATCACGACCTGTCTTAAGTGAGACACCCATATCACCGTGAAGAAGATTCATCATATAGTTGCCAAATTGAACGATAATAGGTTTGTCCAATCCATATCTCTCATTAAGAACAGCAACGACTGCCGGAGACTTTGCTTTTTCACCATTGAACGGGCCGCCAGGAATAGCGTTCATTGCGAAAAATGTTATCAGACACACCAGAAAGATTGTACCTATCGCGAGGATCACTCGCTTTATCACATATTTAGTCAAGTTAGTATCTCTCCTTTATTAAATATCTCTTAATAAAAAAACTGATGTCGATGAAGACCTGTACTTCATCGCACCAGCTATTAAGATCTAAAATGTATACACGTATCATACAAGACTTAAAAACATAATAATAAAAACAGAGCGATATGTCAATAGAAAACACATCAATACAATCTGCCCGTCAGCCATCAAAATCGCATCAATATATTTTCTATTTATTGCCATTATTATGATCTATTTTGTTGTCTGATATACCCTATCACATCAATGAGATTATCAAACACACCATTCACCTGTTGTATTAGTTCCGCCGGAGGCTCTACCGAATCAGGCACGATTATTATCTGAAAGCCGCCATTTAATGCCGCTTTTGCACCGTTTATGCTATCTTCAAGTACAAGACAGTTTTCCGGTTCACTCCCTAACTGCTTTGCTGCCATTTCAAAAACCTCAGGATCAGGCTTGCACTTATTAACCATATCTCCGCCGATGACTATATCAAAATGAGATCTTATACCAGCCCTGGCAGAGCAGTCTCTGACATAAGTAACGGTGCTTCCGCTTGCGATTGCCTTGCTTATCTTATTTTCATCGATATAGTCCAGAAGTTCATCAAGACCTTTCTTTTTATCAAGACCATTCTTCTCAAGATCTTCTGCAAAATATTCGTGCTTCTTTGCTTTTACTTCATCATATGAAAGTTTGTCTCCAAACATCTCTCTGAATATGCTTCGTGCTCCTTCATTGTTCATACCGCGTACGCGTGAATAATATCTGTTATCTATCACGATTCCGTATTCCTTTGCCACCCTGTCCCATGCACGTTCAGATACTCTCTCGGAATCTACCATCAGGCCGTCGAAATCGAATATGACTGATTTTATTTTGCTTTGCTTCATTGTCTCTGCATTCCCCATTCGCTTATCTGCTGACCCGGTCTTTGAACGATCTCGTTATCCTCCAGATAGTTGATCGTGAAGTGTGCTTCCCCGTTATCATCTATATCCATTATGACAAATGAAGGGAGTCTCCCCATCTGCCGGGGATGCGTCAGGCTTCCCGGATTGACAAATGTGATTCCTTCAATCTCTTTAATAAGAGGTGTATGCGTATGTCCGAAAAATACAATGTCAGCTTTCCTGTCCTTTGCTTCATCGAGCAGCATCTCATTTCCCATAGATACTCCATAATGATGACCGTGTGTGACCCAGACATTGTATCTCCCGATCTTAAACTCCAGCTCCGACGGAAGTGATGAAAAGAAGTCGTTGTTTCCTGCCACCATTTTCACCGGATACGCATTATCCGCCTTGCGAAGTATCTCTTCCTCACAGCCCTCAATATCACCGCAGTGAAGCATAAGATCGATCTTTCCGACTGATCTCATTACCGTATATAGGTTACTGTTATACCTGTGTGTATCACTTACGACTAGTATTTTCACAGAATGCCCTTTCTCGCTTTGAGAAGTGCCCTGCCGCGATGACTGATAGTATTTTTTGCATCCGGTGAAAGCTGAGCAGTCGATATCCACCCCGCCATTTCTGAACCCGTCGCACCTTTTGCAAGTGCTTCTGATGCCAGATCATCCGCATTCTTCCCGGCCTCTTCTTCTGACATCCCGGTATTTTTCATTGCTTCAACAGCATCTTCACGGGAAATAAAAAATATAGGATCATATCCGAATCCGCCCTCTCCTGCTTCTCCATATCCTATACGTCCTTCTATCACGCCTTCAAATACCCGGACATCTCTATCTCTTCCCGGCATTACTGCTGCTATATCACATACAAATCTTGCCGTTCTTTCTTCCGGCGGCACATTCTCAAGCCGCCTTATCAGTTCGGCATTCTTGATATTGTATGAAGTATCCCTGCCCATATATCTGGCTGAATATACTCCAGGCTCACCGCCAAGTGCATCTATGACAAGTCCGGAATCATCTGCGAGTACTGTAAGATCAGTATGTCCTGCTGCCGCCTTAGCCTTTATCACCGCATTTTCGGCAAATGTCTCTCCATCTTCCACTGCGTCGTCCGGTATTCCAGCTTCCCTAAGCGATTCTACCTCTACATCAGAGCCGCTGAATATCTCACGTACTTCACGGACTTTACCACTGTTTCCTGTGGCAAATATGATCTTCTTCATCTCATCAGCCCCATGTCTTCTTATTTTCAATTCAGATCATGCACTTCTTTATTTCACATGATCTATCTCACATCAGTAGTCCCGGTTTCAGTTTCTTCAGAATTTTCATCAAGCAGTTTGTAACAGTCCATAATAGCTTTATATATCCCATCCGCTGCTTTCTGCTGATAATCATCACGACCCAATAGTCTCTGTTCCTGCGCATTAGACATATAACCGAGACGTATCGAAGCCGCAGGAACTCTGGCTCCGCTTATCACGTAATCATCATCAGTAGATGCCTGCAGTCCTACTGCTTTTCCACTGATTGCTGTTACCGTCTGCCTTTCAAGCATATCTGCAAGTTCAACGCTGCCAAATCCCGGTATAAAATAATTGCTGTTATATATTGTCCTGGTGCCATATATCTTTGAATCCTCATCATCGCTGACTTCAATCCGGATAAGCATGTCAGCCTTCACTTCATTTGCCAGGTTCAACCTTTTTTCTTCGCCCGGCGACATCTGACTCATCCTTGTGTAATACACTCTTATATCAGTATCATCGAGTAGCTTCTTAAGGTCTGTTACTACGCCGAGTGTAATATCACTTCTTCCGTCAGACACATCTTCCGTTCCCCCGGATACTTTCCCATACGCAGCGTCAACAACTATGATCCTGCTGTACTTTTCATGTGGCGGAACAAACTCTACGTACAGATTTCCGTTCTCGTATACACTCTTATACTCATAAGCGCCATTCAGATCGAACTTAAGCCACAGTCTGTCACCCTCGACAGTCCTGTATGCATCCTTTATCTCCGAATGCTGTCCGCCAAGTTTCTCCGTATCATAAAATGAAGACGACGCGCCCTTAAGTCCAATCCATAGCTGATCATCCATGTAATGATTTTCTGTGATTATGTTTCCTGCTTTGATAGAATCTTCCAGTGGTATGCATAGATATGAGGATTGACCTGGTTTTTCGTCAAATAAGAGTTTTTCCCCTTCATCATCACTTGAGCTTCCGGATTTTGTGACATTGATAGTCTGCCCCTGTTCCGATTCCGCAACGACTACTATCTTGTGAGAAGAATAATAACAGATTGCAGCGACCGTGATCGCTGCAAATATGCACATAAGTAAAGTTGTTCTTTTTATCAGTTCATTCTGTTTCATCAGATTTTATTTTCTTTCATCATCAGGTCTATGACGTCTTGGCGGCTTAGGACCATTATACATGTAATAATATGTCTTCATCATACCATTATATATCTTACGGTTCTTGTCAGCCGGGCGGCCTAAATACTTCTGCGCATCCTCATATGCTGATATCACATACATTGACCAGCTGTCCAGTGCTCTGTAGCTTTCTCCAAGCTGCGTATATAACGGTGGAAGGTTTTCTTTCTCTTCAAGTCTTTCACCATACGGCGGGTTCGTTATGATAAATCCATATTTCTTAGGATGTCTAAGCTTTGACACAGGGCGCTGCTGAAAATGGATAAGTTCTTCCACGCCTGCAAGCTTCGCATTTTCTCTTGAAATCTCGATCATCTCATCGTCGATATCAAATCCCTGAATGTCAGGTTCAATATCCATATTCACGAGGTCATTTGCTTCATCTGACGCATTGTACCAGTCTTTCTTTGTGACTATCTGATCCCAATTTTCAGATATGAACTCCCTGTTCATGCCGGGAGCTATATGTGCTGCTATCATCGCCGCCTCGATCGGTATCGTTCCGCTGCCGCAGAAAGGATCGACAAGTATCCTGTCTCCATGCCATGGTGTGAGCATTATGAGCGCTGCTGCAAGGTTCTCTGCGATAGGGGCTTTTGCTACGAGTTTTCTATAGCCTCTCTTGTGAAGGGATTCACCTGTAGTGTCCAGTCCGACTGTCACCTCGTCTTTGTGTAAAAAAACTCTAAAGGGATAATCATCTCCATCTTCTTTAAACCATTCAGTATGATACGTCAGCTTCATCTTCTCGACCATAGCTTTCTTCATGATCGACTGAATATCAGACGGGCTAAAGAGCTTACTCTTTACGCTTGCAGCTTTCGCGACAAAAAATCTTCCATTTTCAGGAACAAACTCTTCTATCGGAAGTTTCTTTGTCCCCTCAAACAGTTCATCAAATGTCTCCGCGTGAAATGACCCTATCTTCAACAGTACACGTTCTGCGCTGCGAAGGAATATGTTGGCACGACAAAGTGCAGCCGCATCACCGTAAAAAATAACACGTCCATCCTCTACTGCCGATATCTCGTATCCGAGACCGGTTATCTCATTCTTAAGTACGCTTTCCACACCAAAATGGCATGGCACTATATATTCAAATTTTTCCATACGTACATTCTAGTTTGCGCGCGGAAGCGTGTCAATCACTTTCAATAAAGCAGTTATTGTGATATGATGCTGCGAACCGCTTCGTCCAAGTAAAAAAGCAGAATGGCTTTTGACTCTTGCATCACATCAGTAGTTTGGTTTATCATAATGAAGTAATTCAAAAGACGAAACACAGAGATGTTTCAGAAGCACGGGGCAAATAAAATAAATGAACAAAATCATACTTACTGCAGACAGACCTACCGGACGTCTTCATGTCGGACACTATGTCGGTTCTCTCAAGCGAAGAGTTGAGCTGCAGAATTCAGGCACTTTTGATAAGATCTATGTTATGGTCGCCGATGCACAGGCGCTGACAGACAACGCGGAAAATCCGGAAAAAGTCCGTCAGAATGTTATTGAAGTAGCACTCGATTATCTTTCTGTCGGTCTGGATCCCGAAAAGACGACTCTTTTCATTCAGTCACAGATCCCGGAACTAACAGAACTTTCATTTTATTATATGGATCTCGTCACAGTGTCAAGGCTTCAACGTAACCCGACTGTAAAGACTGAGATCAAGATGCGCAATTTTGAAACAAGTATTCCTGTTGGATTTTTCACATATCCTATCAGCCAGGCTGCAGACATAACAGCTTTCAAGGCAACTACTGTACCTGTTGGTGAAGATCAGGCTCCTATGATCGAGCAGGCTCAGGAGATCGTTCATAAGTTCAATTCAGTATATGGCGATACACTCATAGAACCTCAGATTCTTCTTCCTGACAATGCAGCATGCCTTCGTCTTCCCGGAATAGATGGCAAGGCAAAGATGAGCAAGTCTCTTGGAAACTGCATCTATCTTTCGGAGGAACCCGATGAGATAAAGAAAAAGGTCATGAGCATGTTCACTGACCCAAATCATCTTCAGGTATCCGATCCCGGTAAAGTCGAGGGCAACCCTGTTTTCATATACCTTGATGCTTTCTGCAAAGATGAATATTTTGAGCAGTTCTGTCCGGATTACAAAAATCTTGATGAAATGAAAGAGCATTACAGCCGCGGCGGACTTGGCGATGTAAAAGTCAAGAAATTTCTTAATAACATCCTTCAGGCAGAGCTGGAACCTATACGTACACGCAGACACGAATTTGAAAAAGACATCCCTTATGTATATGAAGTATTGAAAAAAGGGAGTGAGAAAGCAGAGGAAGCTGCTGCCGCTACATTAAGTGATGTGAAAAAAGCGATGAAGATCGATTATTTCAATGATTCTGAGCTTATAAAAGCCCAGTCAGAAAAATACAGTTCTGAAAAATGAGAAGTGTTCAAATTGTTTTTTAGCTAAATCGAATGTTTTTCTAGGTAATTATGAATTTTGCTTGCATTTTTTTAATTGCCGTGCAATAATCGAATTGTAGGTAGAGATCACCTTCGATTTTTACTTACACACCCTTATATACTAATTATTTATACTCCCAGTAAGACCCGCCACACCCATGGCGGGTCTTACGCTGTCTATAGATATTTTACAATATCATTCAAACTCTTTATTTTCATCATTGATGTCTTTTACAGAATTCCCGATAGAAAGCTTTCCTTCTATAGTCGTCTGCTCAACAAGGGTTGTCTTAGGATGATCGATAAGCGAAATAAGCTTTTCTGCTGATAACTCTCCTATTGCTTTCGTATCCTGTCTGATCGTTGTCAGTACAGGTCTTATATGTCTTACTACTCGAAGTCCGTCATATCCGGCTATTGAGATATCATCCGGGATAAGCATTCCGTTTTCATGTATCGCATTGATTCCACCAAATGCAGAAAAATCATCAGGATAGATTATGCATGTCGGTGGATCCGGAAGTCCAAGAAGATATTCTGTCTCAAGTGCGGTCTGTTCCGTATCACGATATGCCGCTTCTCTTATATATTCATCCGGTATCTCAAGTCCTAATTCCTGTGTTGTCTTATAAAATGAAAAAAGTCTGTTCTGTGTAACTGCTGCACTCGATCCGGTGCTGCCCCCGTGAATATATGCTATCTTTCTGTGACCCATCTTATATATATATTCTACAAGATCCCGTATTCCATTCACATTGTCGGAAACAACAGCTATATGATTGTTAAAGACATAATCGACTGTCACTACCGGTATATCACTCTGCAAAAGCTCTATGACTTCCGGTGCGCTGAAGTCTATACATGCGATCATGACACCATCAAAGCTGCGGTATCTGCAGTGCTCAAGATATGACATATGCGTTCCGCCCGCGATATGATTATTTATAAATGTCATATCATAGCCAAACTCTTCTGCCTTTCTCTTGAAGCTGTCAAGCACATTTGCGAAATAATCATGGGTAAGACCGCTAAAAGCATCATCCACATAAAGAACACCAAGATTATGCGTCCTGTTAGTTTTGAGCGCTTTAGCTGCTGAATTTGGGAAATACCCCATCTGCCTTGCTTTCTCTCTGATCCTCTGTTTTGTCTCAACACTTATATCATCATGATCGTTGATTGCCTTGCTCACTGTCGCGATAGAAACTCCGCAAGCCTCTGATATGTCTTTCATCGAAACCATCTCAGTTCATCTCCGTTCCTTTTTTTTTGAACAAATTGTTGAATGTCAACGAAGTCAATTGCATCTCAATCGTTTTCGTAATTTTAATATATATCATTTATTATATAATTGCACGTCTTTTTTGCGTTTTATTTACATTTTTACCAAATTATTATAATTTGAATGGCACATGTATAGTAATTTTATCTTTAGTACCATAGCACTGTAGCTGCTTTTTAATACTTGCGTCATTATACTTAGTCAGAAGAATTAAATTTAATGTTTAATCGTTATTGTGTTTTTTCATATTTAGATATTGATTTTTTATATTTCTATCTGTATAATCTGA
>OBMA010001650.1_pt1 | contig 13566 bp, 9 predicted proteins | sample 1539141 | NCBI WGS metagenome assembly OBMA01 (sample SAMEA3991484, study PRJEB22521) | metagenome | biome: anthropogenic terrestrial biome; feature: sewage plant; material: raw primary sludge | place: Sweden | collected 2012-09-26 | reverse complement strand
GGCTGGGCCGATAATCGTTCATCGGATGTCGCCAGATGGGAAATCACTCTTAGACGAGGGCAAGACCGTGTATGAAGGGCCTGTAGCCGAAGGCACCAAATTTCTCAAGCGCAACGGATATTATTATCTGATTATACCCGAAGGCGGTGTGGAAAAAGGTTGGCAGACGGTGTTGCGCTCTCGCAATATCTACGGGCCCTATGAACGAAAAATAGTATTACACCAAGGGAACACAGACATCAACGGGCCCCATCAGGGTGCACTGGTAGACACACCTGATGGTGAATGGTGGTTTTATCATTTCCAGTCTACCACGCCCAACGGCCGCGTGGTCCACCTGCAGCCCGCCTTCTGGCGGGACGATTGGCCATACATCGGCATAGACAGCAACATGGACAGCATAGGCGAGCCGGTGAGAGTGTGGACAAAACCGAATACCGGCGTCACGGCAAAGCCGTCAAAACCGCAGACCAGCGATGATTTCAACAGCACTGAAACTCATTGGGTGGGCCGGCATCAGTCAGCACTCGGGCTGCAATGGCAGTGGAATCACAACCCGCACGATGACCATTGGAGCCTCTCTGAACGTAAAGGATGGCTCACGCTGCACGCCATGAAATCGGATATCATGAAAGACAGTCATAACATGCTTACCCAAAAGACTATGGGAGAAATATCTGAAGCCGTGACCGAGATGGACTGCAGAGATATTAACGACAACACCTATGGCGGTCTGTTATGCATCGGTAAGAAGTTTTACGGTATTGGCGTCTGTCGTCTTGCCGGCATGCTGTCTGTCTATTTAGAAAAAGATGGCGAGCGCCAGACCATTTTTGCATTGAACAGGAAGACCCGGCTGATATATCTGAAAGTGAATATCAACAATAGAGAGAATACCCATAGGTTTTCGTTCAGCACCGACGGCAAATCCTACAAACCGGCAGGCGAGATGTTCTCCATGTCCACCGGGTATTGGAAAGGCACACGTTTGGGATTATACTGCTACAATACAAATGCAGATAAAGGGGCGTGCAGTTTCGATTATTTCAAATACCAAGAAATGAAATGACAACGAAGAGACTGCTAATGACATCAAAATCAAGCATATCAGTATTTACAATTTCCCCATATTAATGTCCCAAAAGTAACAAATTGTTGTTATTATGGAGCTTATTTCTATAAATAGTGGGAACAAAAAACAAAAACAGTTAAAAAGTTTTCAAAAATAAATTTGTTTATGTATCTTTGTCTCAATTTATCTGCTCTATCCAACATAATTTGTGATGCGTATTACTTTTTTACGAGAGTGAGAGGCGTTACATTGCGATAATGCATGAAAAATAATGAATGGCAGATAGCAAAATCAAACATATAAAAAAATAGATTACTAATGAGAATGACAAATGTTAAGCCAGCAGACGGAAAGTTGGGAATTATGGTCGTTGGGTGTGGCGCTGTAGCCACTACTTTCATGACCGGTGTTTTGATGACCCGAAAGGGGCTTACAAAGCCGGTAGGTTCGATGACTCAATACGATAAGATACGTATTGGCAAGGGTACAGACAAGAAATATCTGCACTATCGTGAAATCGTGCCATTGGCAAAACTGGACGATATCGTGTTCGGTTCGTGGGATGTGTATCCGCAAAACGCCTATCAGAGTGCCATGTATGCTGAAGTGCTGAAAGAAAAAGACATCAACCCCGTACGCGACGAGCTGGAAAAGATTGTCCCGATGAAGGCTGCTTTCGACAAAAACTACGCCAAACGTCTGGATGGCGATAACGTGAAAGACTGCAACACACGCTGGGACATGGTAGAGGCGATACGCCGGGACATATGTGATTTCAAACAGAAGAACGGTTGCGCACGTATCGTTGTGATATGGGCGGCATCCACCGAGATATACGTTCCCGAATATGAACCGGTACACGGCACGCTGGCAGCGCTGGAAAAGGCGATGAGGGCTGATGACCGCGAGCATGTGGCTCCGTCCATGTGCTATGCGTATGCCGCACTCACCGAAGGCGCGCCGTTTATCATGGGCGCCCCCAATACTACCGTTGATATCCCCGCGATGTGGGAATTGGCAGAAAAGACCAAGATGCCAATCTCCGGCAAAGACTTCAAGACGGGTCAGACACTGGTAAAGAGCGGTTTTGCTCCAATCATCGGTACACGTTGCCTGGGACTGAGCGGATGGTTCTCTACTAACATACTGGGCAACCGTGACGGACTGGTGCTCGATGAGCCGGCAAACTTCCGCACTAAGGAGGTGAGCAAACTATCCACACTGGAGACCATTCTAAAGCCTGAAAACCAGCCCGACCTGTATACCGACTACTACCATAAGGTACGCATAAACTATTATCCTCCACGCAATGACAACAAGGAGGGATGGGACAACATAGACATTTTCGGATGGATGGGTTACCCGATGCAAATCAAAATCAACTTTCTCTGCCGCGACTCTATCCTCGCAGCTCCGCTGTTGCTCGACCTCACTCTGCTGAGCGACCTCGCCGCACGTGCCGGTCGCTTTGGCATACAACGTTTCCTGAGTTTCTTCCTTAAGAGCCCCATGCACGACTATACCAAGGGTGAAGAAGCTGTCAACAACCTCTATCAGCAATACACCATGCTGAAGAATGCCATCCGCGAGATGGGCGGATATGAGGCTGACGAGGAAATAGACTGATTTTTATATTTACAAAAGCAAAAGGGCGTGAATGATTAACAATCATTCACGCCCTTTTGTTTATTCGCATGTCCTCCTTTTCACACTGCTCTCGCGTATATGAAGTTGCGTGGGCACCACTATCTGGTGCACATCCGTATCCCCATGTATCTGGTCAAGCATCAGTTGGCAGGCATACTGTCCCATTTTATATGTCTGATGTGATATTGCCGAGAGCTTCGGTTCCACGTAGTTGGCATGACGCTCATCCGTGTAGCCAATCAGCGCCACATCGTCAGGTATGCGCAGGCCATGGTCCTTTATCACTTCCATAGCCGCGAAAGCCAGCGTGTCGTTCATGGCAAGTATGGCATCAGGCGGATTGCTCAATGCCAATAACTTTTCGGTGGCAATTTTGCCCTCGTCATAATCAATCTTGCGACACTCCACCAACTCCGGCTCTATCGCCATCCCGTTTTGCCGCAATGCTTCCAGATAACCGTGCTTGCGACGTTTCACTATATCCAAATGATTGGCTCCGCCAATAAATGCGATGCGCCGGCTGCCACTATCTATAAGATGCTGAGTGGCCACTTGCGCCGAGCGATCGCCATCGGCAATTACTGAAGAGAACTGATCGGTGAGGCATACACGGTCAAAAAACACCAAAGGCAGCCCAATATCCTTCAAAGCGAGGAAACGCGAATAGTCAGTGGTTTCTTGCGAAAGACAAGCTATGATACCCTCCACGCGCAGGTTTGCAAGATTTTCCAGATTTCGCTTCTCGTGTTCGAAACTCTCATCAGATGATGTTATGATGACGAAATAGTCATTGCTTACAGCTGTCTCTTCTATCCCTTTCAAAATAGAGGCATAGAAGTGGGTCACGATGTCGGGCATCATCACCCCGATAGTGTGCGGCGCATTGTGGCGCAGGCTCATGGCAAAGGGGTTGGGGCGATAGTTCATCTGTTTTGCCAGCAGTTGCACCCGTTCGCGCATTCCACGACTTATCTCCTTGCTACCATGCAAGGCACGTGAAACGGTGGCGGCAGATACGCCCAGTTCCCTGGCGATGTCACGCAGGGATGTGTATTTTTTGTTTTCCATTTATATATTCGCAGACACTGTCAGCTATCATCATTCATCCATTTTATGAATGCAAAGATAATAAATAAATCGTAACCATGCCATTTCTATCCGTCATAACTGGAAATAAATGAAAAACGTCATGGATGAGGTTCTCGATCCGGATGACTATAGAAATGGCAACGGTCATCAATATGACATAGATGAAACTATTGAAAAGAGCGCAACGCGTTACGTGCCATTTCGGGCCTGTTGTTTAACGAGCGACACAAATAATTAATAAATTTGCGCCATAATTCAGTATCAACAAACTTAATGAAAATGGAATATCGGGAATTAGGAAAAACAGGGATGAAAATATCTGCATTGGCATTTGGCGCTTCATCATTGGGCGGAGTCTTCCACGGGCTGAAAGAGAATGAAGGCATCGAGGCGGTGAACACGGCCGTCGACGCAGGTATCAATCTTATCGACGTGTCGCCATATTATGGTTACTACAAAGCGGAGACCGTGCTGGGTAAGGCCCTGAAAGACATAGACCGCAGCCGCTACTATCTATCCACAAAGGTTGGAAGGTACGGTGAGGATGGTCACAACATGTGGGATTATTCCGCACGACGTGTCACAGACAGCGTCTACGAGAGCATGGAACGACTGCACGTGGACTATATTGACATCATCAACGTGCACGATATAGAGTTTGCCGACCTCAATCAGGTCATCGACGAGACGCTGCCTGCTCTGGTCGCGCTTAAGGAAGAGGGTGTGGTGAAGCACGTGGGAATAACCGACTTGCAACTTGAGAACCTGAAATGGGTTATCGAGCGCGTACCTGAGAGAACCGTGGAAACGGTGCTCAACTTCTGTCACTATTGCCTTTGCGATGACAAGCTGGTCGACTTTCTCGACTTTTTCGAGGCCCATGGCGTAGGCGTAATCAATGCGTCACCTCTATCCATGGGTTTGCTCACACAACGTGGAGTGCCCGACTGGCATCCCGCGCCAAAGGCTTTGATAACCGCTTGCAGCAAGGCTGCAGAATATTGTGGAACGCAGAATTATCCTATCGAGGAACTGGCCATGCAGTTCTCTGTGAGCAATCCACGTATCGCCGCCACACTCTTCAGCACCACACACTCCCAAAACGTGCTTGCCAACATCGCTTCTATCGAGAAACCCGTCAAGTGGGAACTGGTAGAAAAGGTGAAAGAGATTATCGGCGATCAGCAGCGTGTGAGCTGGGCTAACACATAAGTCATCATGGACTACAACATAATCGACGCCCACTCGCATTTATGGTTGCGACAGGACACCGTGGTCAACGGTTTGCCCATCTACACCATGACCAACGGGCGCTCAATGTTTCTTGGGGAGGAGCGTCAAATGCTGCCACCCTTTATGACTGACGGGCGCAACACGGCAGAGGTTTTTATTTCCAACATGGACTATGCACAAGTGTCTGCCGCCGTTGTCACACAAGAGTTTATAGACGGTTTTCAGAATGATTACCTGCGAGACGTGGCACGCCGCTACCCAGAACGCTTCTTTGTATGCGGAATGTGCGAATACCGCAAGCCCGGATTTGCAGATCAGGCACGCCAACTCATTGATAGCGGATTTGCCGCCATCGCCATTCCGGGACACAGACTACAGACACCCGAAGGTCGCGTGGAACTCGACAGCGACGAGATGATGCGGATGTTCCACTACATGGAAGACCACGGCACCATACTTTCAATCGTCATCCAAGAGGGCGACACGCAGATTGGCGAGATGGAGAATATTATCAGCGAGTGCCCGCGACTGTGCATCGCGCTGGGGCATTTCGGCATGGTGACATGCAAGGGATGGCAAGAACAGATCAAACTGGCACGCCATGACAACGTGAGGATAGAGTCGGGTGGCATCACTTGGCTCTTCAATGATGAATTTTACCCATTCCCCGGTGCTATAAAGGCGATACGTGAAGCCTCAGATCTAGTGGGCATGGACCGTCTGATGTGGGGTTCCGACTACCCCCGTACTATCACAGCCATTACCTACCGCATGTCTTACGACTTTGTGGTTAAGAGCAACGAACTCACAAGTGACGAGAAACGGCTCTTTCTTGGCGACAATGCCCGTCGCTTCTATGGATTCAAAAATCTGATAGAACTGCCTTATATCAAAAACATGTCGGAATAAACAAATATTAATGAGACAAATACAATGGAAAAAAAATCATATCGACTACCACTTGCGCTGATCTTCTGCCTGTTTTTCTTATGGGCTATCAGCAGTAACCTGCTGCCCACAATGATAAGGCAGCTGATGAAGACATGCGAGTTGAACACCTTCCAGGCTTCATTCACCGAATGCGCATACTGGCTGGCATACTTTATCTTCTCCATCCCTATCGGAATGTTCCTCAAACGCTACAGTTATAAGGCGGGAATAATATTCGGACTATTGCTCGCGGCCTTTGGCGGACTGCTCTTCTTCCCCGCCGCTATATTGAAAGAATACTGGGCTTACCTGTGCATATTTTTCATCATAGCCACCGGAATGTGCTTCCTTGAGACGGCAGCAAACCCGTATGTCACTGTACTGGGGTCGCCGGAGACGGCTCCGCGCAGACTGAATCTGGCACAATCATTCAACGGACTTGGTGCTTTTGTCTCGGCAATGTTTCTTAGCAAACTGGTGCTTAGTGGCGCTAATTACACCCGCGCCACACTGCCTGCGGGATACGCCGGCGGTTGGGATGCCTACATACAATCGGAAACAGACGCTATGAAACTGCCCTATCTCATGCTTGCCATATTGCTTGTCGTTGTGGCTGTGGTGTTTGTATTTTCCCGTCTGCCAAAGATTGGCGACGAAAGCGTAAACAAAGAAGGACATAAAGAAAAGCTCATAGATCTGAGCGTGCTGCGCCACTCACATCTGAGATGGGGAGTGATTGCACAATTCTTCTACAACGGCGGGCAGACAGCCATCAACAGTCTATTTCTAGTCTATTGCTGCAATTATGCGGGAATATCCGAAAGCACTGCCACTACATTATTTGGCATCTACATGTTTGCCTTTTTGGCAGGTCGCTGGATAGGCACGGCACTGATGGTGAAATTCCGTCCGCAAGACATGCTCACTGTTTATGCCATAGCCAACGTGTTGCTATGCGCAGTGGTCATGATATTCGGCGGAATGACAGGCATCTATGCCATGATTGCCATATCGTTCTTCATGTCGATAATGTATCCCACACAATTCTCGCTTGCCCTGCGCGGACTTGGCGATCAGACCAAGAGTGGTTCGGCATTTCTCGTCATGGCTATTGTGGGCAACGCATGTGTGCCACAGTTCACAGCTTATGTGATGCACTGCAACGAACATATCTACCACATTGCCTATCTCATTCCTATGATTTGCTTCGTCTTCTGCGCATACTACGGATGGAGGGGATATAAGGTGAAAATGGAATAATTAATAAGGTTGTTCCTCATAAAAAAAACTCAAATACATAAAATATATGAAAGCAGTACAAATTGTCAATCCTCATGAAATGAAGGTTGTGAACATTGACAAGCCTACCGTTGGTGCAGGCGAAGTGTTGGTTAAAATCAAATATGTGGGCTTCTGCGGGTCCGACCTGAATACATTTCTCGGTCGCAATCCGATGGTAAAGATGCCGGTGATACCGGGCCACGAAGTGGGCGCGGTGATTGAAGAAGTGGGTGAGGGCGTTGGCCCGGAACTCACTAGGGGAATGGTGGTGACACTCAACCCATACACCAATTGCGGCAAGTGCGCATCATGCCGCAACGGACGTGTGAACGCTTGCGAGCACAACGAAACCCTGGGTGTACAGCGCAACGGCGTGATGAGCGAGTATGCCGTGGTGCCCGCTACCAAGATAATCCCCGCAGCGGGCATGAGCAGCCGCGATTGTGCCATAATAGAGCCGATGAGTGTGGGCTTCCACGCCGTGGCACGTGCACAGGTGGTCGACAACGAGTTTGTGATGGTGGTAGGCTGTGGCATGGTAGGCATGGGTGCCGTGGTGCGTGCCTCCCAGCGCGGGGCATCGGTGATCGCCGTAGACATCGATGATGAGAAGCTGGCACTGGCTAAAGAGATTGGCGCCGAGCACGTGATAAATTCAAAAACCGAAGATGTACATGAACGCATACAACAGATCACCGGAGGATTCGGCGTGGATGTTGTGATAGAGGCAGTGGGCAGTCCGGCCACATATGTCATGGCAATCAACGAGGTAAGTTTCACCGGTCGCGTGACATACATCGGCTATGCCAAACAGGAAGTTGCCTTCCAGACCAAGTATTTCGTACAAAAGGAACTCGATATCCGCGGTTCACGCAATGCACTGCCGTCCGACTTCCGCGCAGTAATAAAGTATCTGCAACGTGGTACCTGCCCGCTTGACCGTCTCATATCTGATATTGTAAAGCCGGAAGGGGCACTGGATGCGATGAACGGTTGGGCTGCCAACCCAGGAAAAGTATTCCGCATATTGGTAGAGATGTAGCATATTTGCTCTATTTACAGACCAAAAAATACAAAATCGTGATAATAATCATTTTCGGTATGATTATTATCACGATTGTTTTAATTGCTAACGTTTAATTTAACGTCCAATTTTGCGGGGCACTTTAATTTATTTTCTTTTATTGCTGTCCGCAATAAAAATCTATAAATTGCAAAAGGGGCATATCCCAAATGGGATACACCCCCTACCTTAAATAAAACCTATATATCTAACTACCATCCTGGGTTCTGTGTCAGGTTATGATTCAATGTGAGTTCCTGAGTTGGAATAGGCGACAGCCATCTTTTGTCGTTGGTATTCCATACTCTGGCCTTATCATCGAGTTGCTTTGATGACTTATATTGATACAAATATGTTTTGCCATCATATTCTATAGTTGGTCGACCATTTTCACCACCGAAGGTATTGGCCGGATACTCGCTGATGACGGTAGGCGTAATTATTATACCCAACACAGTCTTAGGATTGGCAAGCAACTGTGTAGCATTCCAGCGTTTGATGTCATCAAGACGGAAGCCTTCAGCGATGAGTTCTATTCTTCTTTCTCTTCTGATCTCGTAAAGCAGATTGGATATATGATAGCCATAGTTGATGGGTTTGGCATCAGCCACAGGGTTTGTGGTAAGATGGGCCATCTCTACTCTGTCTCTCAGCTTATTGATGGTACGGTCAAGAACACTCTGAGTGCATTTCCCCAGTTCAGCGTTAGCCTCGGCGTTGATGAGCAAAACCTCTGCATATCGATACACGAACCAGTCGAATGTGGAGTGCTGAGCTTCTTGCTGACTGGTATTTGCATGGTGATATTTTACGCAGTAGTAGCCTGTCACGGCTTTACTTGTCATGACCCTGATTGCCAATACATTGGCTACCCGTTCTCCATTGCGAACATAGTAAGGCTTATTGGCATTGTCTATGATCTGATAAATTCTCGGGTCGCGGTCTGTCATTTCTGTTTCCAAATCATCATCGCCTTTGTATTTGGAGTTATCATTATAAATAGGAGTTCCATCCTTCATTAGGAAAGATTCTGCAAAGTCCTTTGTCAATCCGAGTCCGCTTTCTTCAACAGAACGTCCCAGATAGTGAGCCAGAATACCTTCTTCATAATGTCGGGCAAGTATGCACTCCTTATTGGAAGTTAAGTCTCCCTGAGTAAACTGGTCAGAGTAATAAAGAGGATATCCAGGTTTTGCCAGCTGGTCACACCCGGCATCAGAGCCTTTTACTATTTCGTATTTGCCAGAGTTTATGATATCATCGGTAATCGTTACTGCTTTATTAAGCAATTCAGTTGAGAGAGAAGTATTGGCACTTTCTCCATGATATTTCATATATGTTCCATAATAGAGACAAACCCTTGCAAGTTGAACTCTTGCAGCGTCCTTATTGAGTCGTCCTACCTCAGACTCACTCTTTTCAGGGAGATTAGCGATGGCGAACTCCAAATCCTCGATAATCTTTGTCAAGACTGTATTCCTACTGTCTCTGGCCTTATAAAGTTGGTCTTTGTCAGTAGTCTGCAAATCGGTATCGTAATAAGGGACATCACCAAACTGCTTAATTTTGTCGAAATAGAGGAGTGCACGGAAGAATCTAACTTCTCCCACGTATTTGTTGATTTCCTTTTCGTTACCTTGCACTTTCTGATATCTTGCCATAAAATAGTTGCAGTTACGGATATCGCCCCATGACCATCCACCTCCTTCGGAAGGAATAGTCTGCTCGTTATAGAGCAGGGCACTGTAATTACTGGTAACGAAGTTGTCGCTTTCATTGTCCAATGTCGGTGAAGGGCTGCTCAGCAGACCATATAGACCATTGGCATACAGCTTCATGTCATTGGTTGTATTCCAATAAGATTTATCCGTGAAGGAGTCCATTGGGGTCAGGTCTGTATAGTTACATGAAACGACCATTAGCCCTAGAATGAATGCATATATATTTTTTTTCATTTTCATGATATTTTGCTTGATTTAAAAAGTGAGATTAAGACCTATAGCAATCTTTTTGTTGACAGGGTAGGTCATATTACTTAATGTCTCCGGATCAAAACAACCGATTAGAGGAGTAAACGTAAGAAGGTTTTCTCCTGTGATATAAGCCCTGATTCTACTTGTGCCGATCTTTTGTGATAGTGACTTCGGGAGCGTGTAGCCGAGAGTGATGTTTTTCAGTCGGATATAACTTGCATTCTGCAGATAGCGTGTGCTTGTTACGCGGTTGCCACTGTTAGACCATCCTGGCTTAGGAAAGTATGCACTCTTGTTATCGGTGCTCCAGTAATCCAATGCCGGTTTAAGTGGAGTTTCCCATTCATCAGTGAATCCCCAGAATCCTGCATTCCCTTGACCTGGGAACCAGTCACGTTTGCCTATTCCTTGCCAAAACATTTCAAAGTCGATGCCCTTATAGTCGAATCCGGCAGTGATACCGTAAGCGAATCTAGGAGTCTCATTGCCGATGATCTTCTGGTCGCCTGGATGACTAAGAGTGTTATCACCAATATTGATCTTGCCATCATTGTTTAAATCCTCAAAGCAAACATCTCCAGCTCCCCATTTACCTCCATATAGATAAGACTGGCTAGCATGTTTTGCTGCTTCTTCATCAGTCTGGAATAGTCCGTTGGAAACATAGCCCCAGATATCTCCTAATTTGCGGCCTACATAATATTGACTAAGAATTCCTGTTGGGTTACTGAATTTGGTGATCTCGCTCTGATAATCAGAGAGTACTCCCTTGATGTGGTAACCGAACCCATTGCTAAGACGATCGTTCCATTCTATTGAGAGTTCCCATCCATAAGTCTTCAGATTAGCAGCGTTCTCCAAAGGTGTACTGGCGCCAAGAACGGCTGGCAACACTTCGCCCGAAGTAAGCATATCCTTGGTGTCTCTGCGATACCAGTCGAATGAGGTATTCAGTCTGTCATGCAGGAAGGAAGCATCGAAACCAAAGTCTAATTGATCGACAGTCTCCCATGTGAAAGAAGGACTAACCAATCCTGGAGCACTGATAGCTACAGGTAGACTTCCACCCAGCATAACTCCATATTGTGCGTTTACACCGTATGTCGCCAGGTATGGAAAATCACTGTTAACGACTTGATTGCCAAGAGAACCATAAGAGACACGGATCTTCATGTTGTCCCACCATGATTTCAGAGGCTTAAAGAATGGCTCCTCAGAGATCCTCCAGGCAGCAGATGCTGAAGGGAAGAAAGAGTAACGTTCACCGCTCTTGAACTTTGAAGAACCATCATAGCGGCTGTCTAATTCAAGGAGATATTTGTTCTGGTAATCGTAGTTGATTCGTGCGAAAACACCGTTTACGGCCCACTGGCTTTCTGAACTTCCACTCAGGCGGTCACCGGTAGCCAGGCTGAGCTGGGGATTATTCGCGTCTATCAAATTCTTTCTTGCTATATAGAAATACTTGCTGTGCTTCTTCTCCTGATTATAACCCACCATGAACTTGAAGTTATGATCGTGATCGTTCAGAGAGAAAGCATATTCAGCATAGGCATTGAAGGCATTATAGTAGTTCTCAGTATGGGTTTCTGTAACACTGCTTGGATTAGTCCAGGGATAATAGTTTTCTGTTCCCGCAACAGCTGTATAGTCATAAAAGTTATGAACGTGTTCCGTAGAGCTTCTACCATAGTAATTCCATGTATAATCAGTATTGATGATCAAGCCTTTGAAGGGGGTGATGGATAGACCACCAGTCATCCAAAGGTCATTTTGCCTGAATCTTGAATTACCGCCTTGCGCCTGAAGTGCAACAGGATTGGTAAAGTTCCCCTGCCCAGAGTAATGACCGTCAGAATGCTTAACAGGCATTAATGGACTCAAGTCTGATTTCAACATGCCGCTATATGGTGATATGCCCGACCATGCAGTACTATTAGCAGGTGTGTTGCCTCCTGAAGGGTGCAATTCCGTGGTATAGGTATGTGCCACTTTCGCTGTGACTTTCATCCAAGATGCTACGGCAGAGGTTACATTGATATTGATATTATACTTATTGTACTTTTCATCGGATGCCTTTAAAATACCACTTTGATCATTGGCTCCCGCAGAAACATAATAGGTAGTACGGTCACTGCCGCCACTGATACTAGCATTGTAGATTTGTGAAAATGAAGTTTTGTAGAGCTCGTTCCACCAGTCTGTGTTACCACAATATCCATATTTGGATGTATCGTAAGACGGGTCAAAGAATACGGGTGAATCGTAGGTTCCATTGGCATATTTTTCTGCGTAATCGTAGACAAGTTGATTATAGTAGTGTCCGCTGCCGCCACTGTTCTGATAGGCAATATCTTTCATCTTTAGGAAATCCAATGAACCGATATTGTGATATGTTGTAGCAGGGCTCTGCCAATAGCCAGAAGCGTTGAGGCTGACCATGGGTTTAGAACTCTTGCGGCCTTTCTTTGTCGTAATTAAAATGACACCATAAGCAGCTCTGGCTCCATAAATGGCAGCTGAGGCGGCGTCTTTCAAGACAGATATCGATTCAATATCATCAGGATTGATCAGATTGGCATCCATCTGCACGTTGTCGACCAAAATCAACGGGCTGCCTCCATTGAGAGATGTAGTACCACGGACATTGAATGCAGAACCGGCTCCAGGGGCTCCACCTTTGTTCATGGTTACGTTCAGATTAGGAACCACTCCCTGTAATCCCTGACCGATATCGCTGATAGGACGGTTCTCCAGTACTTTACCATCGACAGCGGCTACGGCTCCTGTGAGGTTTGCTTTTTTCTGAGTACCATAACCGACAACAACAACGTCGCTGAGACTGTTCGATTCCTCCTTAAGTACAATCTTGAGTTTGTTTTGTCCTTTGTAAACGATCTGAGCATTCTTGTATCCGATATAGGAAACAGTAATGGTTGTGTTGTTCTTCAATGGCAAGTTGAAAGTTCCGTCTAGTTGTGTGACAGTTCCATTGGAGGTACCATTTTCTTTAATAGTGGCTCCTATGACAGGATTACCATTCTCGTCCGTTACTTCTCCTTTTACTGTGCTTTGTGCCATAATTCCTACAGAATGAAGACAAAACAAGAATAGAAGACTTAATGTTTTTTTAATTCTCTTTTTCATTGGCATAGTTTTACTGTTGTTAATTGTTTTTATGAAATTAGATGTAAATTCTATGCAAAAGTATGTAATAGTTAAAGATTAGGAAGGCTGTATTGTTTCAAACAATCGCGGAAATGTTACATTGTAGATCG
>OBMA010001649.1_pt1 | contig 13567 bp, 8 predicted proteins | sample 1539141 | NCBI WGS metagenome assembly OBMA01 (sample SAMEA3991484, study PRJEB22521) | metagenome | biome: anthropogenic terrestrial biome; feature: sewage plant; material: raw primary sludge | place: Sweden | collected 2012-09-26 | reverse complement strand
AGATTATGGAAGACGAGCCGGTCAACAACCGTAACAACAATAATCGTAACGGCAACACCAATAGTAACAGCAATAGCAATAGCAACTATAACGTTAACAACAATAAGCGCAGAAGAAGATAAAAGACTATGGAATCATTTATCATAGAAGGTGGTCACCGACTAAAGGGAACCATCACTCCACAGGGAGCTAAAAATGAGGCTTTGGAAGTTATTTGCGCAATATTGCTCACTTCTGATCCCGTGAGAATAAAGAACATTCCAGAAATACTGGATGTGAGAAATCTCATGAGACTGTTGACAGATATCGGCGTAAAGGTAACACGCAACGCCGAAAATGATTACACTTTTCAGGCAGACGAACTGAACCTTGACTATTTGGAAAGTCAGGAGTTCGTGGACAAATGTTCTTCTCTGCGAGGTAGCGTGCTTATGATAGGTCCGCTGCTAGGTAGATTCGGAAAGGCTACTGTTGCTAAACCGGGTGGCGACAAGATTGGACGTAGACGACTTGATACCCACTTTCTTGGATTTAAGCATCTTGGAGCAAGGTTTGTAAAAGACCCAGAACGTGACGTGTTCAGGATTGAAAGCAAGAAACTTAAAGGCTGCTACATGCTGCTTGATGAGGCTTCGGTTACCGGAACGGCAAACATTATCATGGCTGCCGTGATGGCTAAGGGCACTACTACAATATATAATGCCGCATGCGAACCTTATATTCAGCAACTGTGCCACTTGCTTAACGCAATGGGTGCAAATATCAGCGGAATAGCAAGTAACCTGATTACTATTGTCGGTGTAGATAAACTACACGGTGCCGACCACACAATATTGCCGGACATGATAGAGGTTGGCTCGTTTATCGGAATGGCTGCAATGGTGGGCGACGGGGTGAGAATAAAGAATGTGTCGCTGAAAAATCTAGGTATTATTCCTGATGCGTTCAGACGACTTGGAGTGAAGATAGAAACTGAAGGCGATGATCTTATCATTCCACATCAACCGCATTATGTTGTGGATTCTTTTATTGATGGAACGATAATGACTCTTGCTGATGCTCCTTGGCCAGGCTTGACACCAGACCTTATTTCGGTGCTTCTTGTTGTGGCTACACAGGCTCGTGGTTCGGTACTCATTCATCAGAAGATGTTTGAAAGCCGTCTGTTCTTTGTGGATAAGTTGATTGATATGGGAGCGCAGATAATCCTTTGCGACCCACACCGTGCTGTAGTAGTAGGTCACGACCACAAGTTAGTGTTGCGTGCTGGACGAATGACAAGTCCTGATATCCGTGCAGGTATTGCACTGCTTATTGCCGCAATGACTGCGGAAGGAACAAGTCGTATTGCTAACATCGCACAGATAGACCGTGGTTATGAGAATATTGAAAATAGACTTAACAAACTTGGTGCCTGCATCAAACGAGTAGATGATTAGACGTGAAGAAGTATATAAAATAGGTAAACTAGGAAAGCCTCACGGAGTGAAAGGCGAAGTATCGTTCATGTTTGACGATGACGTCTTTGACCGTGTAGACATAGATTACCTTATATTAGACGTTGACGGGATTCTTGTTCCTTTCTTTATTGAGGAATATCGTTTCCGTAGTGACGAGAGTGCAATTATGAAATTTGTGGATATTGATACTCAGGATAAAGCTCGTGAACTGACGGGTGACGAAGTATATTTTCTACGCAGTCTTTCTGATAGCAGTGAAGAAAATGTTTCTTGGGCTGAGATATTCGGCTTCGAGGTTGTTGATAAAAACACCAATGAAACAATAGGTATAATAAAGTCGGTAGACGACTCTACCATTAACACGCTTTTTGAGATAGAGACTAAAGACGGTAAGGATGTGCTTATTCCTGCCAACGAAGATTTAATTCATGAAGCTGACATGGAAAACCGTAGAATAGAGATGTTTATTCCGGAAGGTCTGCTTGACCTGTAATATTTACATTATTATATAATAATGAAGAAACAACAAATATGTATCCTCGGTTCTACGGGAAGCATAGGAACACAGGCGCTTGATGTAATCTCGCAGCATAGTGACTTGTATGAGGTTTACTGTCTCACTGCCAATAACAGTGTGGAGAAACTTTCACAACAGGCTCATAAGTTCAAGCCTGCCGCAGTGGTGATTGCCAACGAGGAAAAATATAAGGAATTGCAAGACTTGCTTTCTGACGAACCGGATATTAAGGTTTATGCAGGAAAGTCGGCACTTGAACAGATTGTTGAAGCCGAACCAATAGATATGGTCCTTGCGTCAATGGTAGGATTTTCAGGATTTCTCCCAACAATAAACGCTATCAAGGCACATAAGAAAATTTGTCTTGCCAACAAGGAAACACTTGTCGTTGCTGGAGAACTTATATGTAATCTTGCAAAGGAAAATCATGTTTCAATATTGCCTGTAGACAGTGAACATAGTGCGATATTCCAAAGTATTGTTGGTGATGCTGACAATGAGATTGAAAAAATATTGCTTACTTGTTCAGGAGGTCCGTTCAGACTGTATTCAGAAGAACAGTTGAAGACAGTAACCGCAGCTGACGCATTGAAGCATCCTACTTGGAACATGGGAGCGAAAATCACAATAGACTCGGCTTCGCTTATGAATAAGGGATTCGAGGTGATGGAGGCTAAATGGTTGTTTGGTGTTCCGGCAGAGAAAATACAAGTACTTATTCATCCGCAAAGCGTTGTTCACAGTGCTGTGCAGTTTATTGACGGTGCAGTGAAAGCTCAGTTGGGAGTTCCCGATATGAGGCTGCCTATACAATATGCATTCTCTTTCCCGAAGCGACTACATTTAAATGGTGAACGTCTTGACCTGTTCAAACAGCAGAAGCTGGAATTCTTTGAACCGGATATCAATAAGTTTAAATGTCTAGGTCTTGCTTATGAGGCAATAAATAAAGGTGGAAACATGCCTTGCATTCTTAACGCAGCCAACGAGATTGCAAATGTAGCATTTAGAAATGGACAATGCTCTTTCACAGGAATGGCAACGATAATAGAGCAGACAATGGCTAAAGCCACATTTGATAAAAATCCTAATCTTGATGTCTATTTGCAGACAGACAAGGAGGCGCGAGCAATAGCAAGCGAGATAATTAAGAAATATTAATAAATAACGAATATAATTAGTAATGGAAGTATTTTTAGTAAGATTGTTGCAGTTTCTGCTGTCAATATCACTCTTAGTCCTGCTTCATGAGGGAGGACATTTGTTCTTCGCAAAACTATTTGGAATAAGAGTTGAAAAGTTCTATATATTCATGGATCTTGGAATCGGTAAATGGGGCGGAAGTCTTTTCCACTTCAAACCAAAGAAGAGTGACACAGAATATGGTATGGGTTGGCTGCCGTTGGGTGGTTATTGCAAAATATCAGGAATGATAGACGAAAGTTTCGACACTGAGCAGATGTCTAAGCCTGCACAGTCTTGGGAATTCCGCTCAAAACCAGCTTGGCAGAGATTGCTTGTTATGATTGGCGGAGTTTCTGTTAACTTCATCCTTGCCCTTTTCATTTATGCAATGTTGATGTTCTCTTGGGGTGAGACTTACGTTCAGACCAAAGACATGAAGCAAGGTTTCGTGTTTAATGAGGAAGCAAAGAGCTACGGATTCAAGGATCACGACGTTCTGCTTGGAACAGAAAATGGAACTTTCAAGGATTTCGGTGCAAAAATGTACCGTGAAATATCTAAAGCCAAGCGTGTTGACGTAATGCGTGACGGCAAGAAGGTGAGTATTGCACTCACTGGCGATCTGAATCTGCTTGACATGATAAAGACAACGCCGGCGTTCTGTCTTCCTTATGTTCCTGCAAATGTTGACTCTGTAATGGCTGGAGGTCCGGCAGCTAAGGCTGGAATAAAGAAGGGTGACAGGATTGTTGCACTTAATGGTAAGAAGATTACTTCTTCTAATGAGTTTACTAACGAGTTATCAAAACTTGACGATGTTCTTGCTTCCTCAACCACTCATGCCGACAGTATGAAGGTGCGCACTGTGACAGTAGGGCTTCTAGCAAATGGCACAGACACAGCTGTAACAAGAAACATGGTGCTTACCAAAGACTTGAAACTTGCTGTCGCCTTCCCTGGAATTAATACTCTTTATACTCCTTTCCACAAGAGTTATGGTTTCTTTGAGAGTATTCCTGCTGGAATTAAATATGGTTGGGATATTCTTCATGGATACGTGAGTGACATGAAATATGTATTCTCTGCCGATGGAGCAAAAAGCCTAGGAGGTTTTGGAGCTATTGGTAGTATGTTCCCATCTACATGGGATTGGTATGTGTTCTGGAAGATGACTGCTTTCTTGAGTATAATTCTCGCTTTCATGAATATTCTACCTATTCCTGCACTCGATGGAGGACACGTTCTTTTCCTTATCTATGAGATTATTACAGGTCGAAAGTTAGGTGAGAAATTCATGATAAGGGCTGAATACATTGGAATATCGGTGTTGATACTATTAATGGTGGTCGCCAATCTTAACGATATTCTGCGGTGGCTAGGCTACATGCAATAGTAAAAATCTTATTTTTAGAATAAAGTAACAAACTGTAAGCTCTTGCAATACTAAAGCTTACAGTTTGTTCTGTTTTAGCCTTATAATGCTGCCATTTTGTTATTAAACCTAATAATTAAATAAATTACAGTGCACGTTTAGTCATACTTAGATGTCATTTTGAAACTTATTTCGTAATTTTGCAATCAGATTGATAGGCAAACAAGAAAATTACTAAATAAATGCAGCGGGAAACAACCAATGGATTGTATAATGCCAACAACGAACACGATGCGTGTGGTGTTGGTATGATTGTTAATATTCATGGCAATAAAAGTCATGATATAGTTGACAGTGCTCTTAAAGTTCTTGAGAACCTGCGTCACCGCGGAGCGGAAGGTGCAGACGGAAAGACTGGAGATGGTGCGGGAATATTGCTACAGATTCCTCACGAGTTTATATTGTTACAGGGTATTCCTGTTCCCGAGAAGGGAAAATATGGAACAGGTCTGGTGTTCTTGCCTAAAGACGAGAAACGCCAGCAGGAGATTCTCTCAATAATGATTGAGGAAATTGAGCGTGAAGGTTTGTCTCTGATGCATTTAAGAAATGTTCCTACCAACCCAGAATGCTTGGGTGAGGCAGCCATTTCTACTGAGCCTGATATCAAGCAGATTTTCGTAACTGGTGTTACTGATGATAAAGTAGAGAGTTTTGAACGTACCTTATATATTATACGCAAGAAGATTGAAAAACGTGTAGCTGATGAAGACTTCTATATATGTTCATTATCTAATAAGAGCATCGTATATAAGGGCATGCTGTCTAGTTTGCAGCTTCGTCAATACTATCCTGACCTTACAAACAATTACTTCACTAGTGGAATAGCACTTGTACACAGCCGTTTCAGTACCAATACATTCCCAACATGGAGTCTTGCACAGCCATTCAGAATGCTTGCGCACAATGGTGAAATAAATACTATCCGCGGAAATCGTGGATGGATGCAGGCACGTGAATCAGTTTTGTCTTCAAAGCTACTTGGAAGCGTAAGCGAAATATCACCAATCGTTCAGCCTGACATGAGTGACTCTGCCAGTCTTGACAACGTATTTGAATTCTTCGTGATGAGCGGTTTGTCATTGCCTCACGCAATGGCAGTAATGGTACCAGAGAGTTTCAATGACAAGAATCCTATAAGTGAAGACCTTAAGGCTTTCTATGAATACCATTCTATATTAATGGAACCTTGGGACGGTCCTGCAGCATTACTCTTTAGCGACGGTAGATTTGCCGGTGGAATGCTAGACCGTAACGGTTTGCGTCCTGCACGTTACACGATTACGAAGAACGACACCATGGTTGTTGCCAGTGAAGTTGGAGTTATGGACTTTGATCCTAGCGAAATAGCAGAAAAGGGACGTTTGCAACCAGGTAAGATTTTGCTTATCGATACTCTGGACGGTAAAATATATTATGACGGTGAGATTAAGGAGCGTCTTGCAGCGCAGCACCCTTATCGTCAATGGTTAAACACTAACCGTATTCAGCTTGAAAATATACGCAGCGGAAGAAAGATTACTAATAAGATAGACGATCTTAAATTCAAGGAAATTGAATTCGGATTCGGCGAGGAAGACATTAACGATACAATTATCCCAATGGCAACAAGTGGACAGGAACCTACTGCATCAATGGGTAATGATACTCCATTGGCAGTATTGTCAGATAAGCCACAGTTGTTCTTTAATTATTTCCGTCAGCAGTTCGCTCAGGTAACCAACCCTGCAATAGATTCTATTCGTGAGAATCTTGTGATGAGCCTTACTGAATACATTGGTAGAGTAGGCACAGGAATACTTAATCCAGACGAGACAAACTGCAAGATGGTGAGACTTTCTCATCCAATCTTGACAAATACACAGTTGGATATTCTTTGTAACATCAGATACAAGGGATTCAATACAATAAAACTGCCAATAACTTTTGATGGATCAAAGGGTGGAGACGGATTGCATGAAGCACTTGATGAATTGTGCAGCCGTGCTGAAAAGAGTGTTGACGATGGTTACAACTACATCATACTCACCGACCGTGAATCAGATGATAATAATGTAGCAATGCCTTCATTGCTTGCTGTGAGTGCAGTACATCATTATCTTATAAGTGTTGGAAAGCGTGTACAGACAGCCCTTATTGTAGAGAGCGGTGATATCCGCGAGGTAATGCATGCTGCATTGCTTCTTGGTTATGGAGCTTCTGCGCTGTGCCCTTATATGACTTACGCAATACTTGATGACATTGTAAAGAATGGAAAGATTCAGGAAAATTATGGTACTGCTGAAGCAAACTATATAAAGGCTGTAAAGAAAGGTCTATTCAAGATAATGGCGAAGATGGGAATTAGTACAATTCGTAGTTATCGTGGCGCAAAGATTTTTGAGAGCATTGGACTTTCAGAGAGCCTGCTCAATACATATTTCGGAACAGAGACAAGTACAATTGGAGGTATAGGACTTGAAACTATAGCAAAAGATGCAATCGCAATGCACAATGACTGTATTGAGGCTCGCGAGAAAAATGCAGAGACTCCTCTTCCAACTCTTGGTCAGTTCCATTGGCGCAAGGACGGAATACAGCATGCATGGAATCCTGAGACAATAGCTACTTTGCAGTTGGCTACAAGAACAGGAAACTATGATACATTCAAAAAATATACAGCCTTTGCTGATAAGAAGGAAAAGCCTATTTTCATACGCGATTTCTTTGATTTCAAGCGTAAACCAATTCCAATAGAGAAAGTAGAACCTGTTGAGAAGATTGTAAAGCATTTCGTAACAGGAGCAATGAGTTTCGGAGCTTTGTCTAAAGAGGCTCATGAGGCACTTGCATTGGCAATGAATAAGCTCGGTGCACGAAGCAACACCGGAGAGGGTGGTGAAGACGAAGACCGTTTCCACTCTACGTTTGACGGAATAAGCCTTAACAGTAAGACAAAGCAGGTTGCCAGCGGACGTTTCGGTGTAACAACAGAATATCTAACGAATGCTGAGGAAATACAGATAAAGGTTGCACAGGGTGCTAAACCAGGTGAAGGTGGTCAGCTTCCAGGCTTTAAGGTTGATGAAATTATAGCAAAGACTCGCCATTCTATTCCTGGTATCAGTCTCATCTCTCCTCCTCCTCATCACGATATTTATAGTATTGAGGATTTGAAACAACTTATCTTCGACTTGAAGAATGTTAATCCTCACGCAGCAATAAGTGTTAAGTTAGTTGCAGAGAGCGGAGTTGGAACTATTGCAGCCGGAGTTGTTAAGGCAAAAGCTGATTTGGTTGTGATCTCTGGTGCAGAAGGTGGAACAGGAGCAAGTCCAGCATCAAGTATGCGCTTTGCCGGAATATCTCCTGAAATTGGACTTTCGGAAACTCAGCAGACTCTTGTGAAAAATGGTTTGCGCTCACTTGTTCGCTTGCAGGTGGACGGTCAGTTAAAGACAGGTAGAGATGTTATTATGATGGCTCTTCTCGGTGCAGAAGAATTCAGCTTTGGAACATCAGTCCTTATCACTCTTGGTTGCGTGATGATGCGTAAGTGTAATAAGAATACTTGTCCTATGGGTGTTGCAACTCAGGATCCAAAACTTCGTGCACACTTCCGTGGAAGTTATAAGTATGTAGTAAACTACTTCACATTCTTAGCTCAGGAAATAAGAGAATATCTTGCAGAAATGGGCTACACAAGTCTTAATGATATTGTTGGTCATACAGAACTTCTTGTGCCTCTTGCCACAGACAATGCAAAATTGGCTACTTTAGATTTCACACGTTTATTGCATAAGGAAACTGGAGATAGCAGCATGTATTGCACAAAGAGTCAGGAGCATGATCTTGAAGGAATACTAGACAAGCAGATTATAAAAGGTTCTAAGAAAGCTATCGAAACTAATGGTGAGGTAGACCTAGACTTTGCAATAAAGAATACAGACCGTGCCGTTGGTACAATGCTCAGCGGATACATTGAGAAATATAAGTCAGACCTACGTGAGAAAGGTAACAACAAGGTTGTAGAACCAACTATCAACGTAAAGTTTAAAGGCGCAGCTGGTCAGAGCTTTGGAGCATTCCTTGTTAATGGAGTTGATTTCAAACTAGAGGGTGAAACCAATGACTACTTCGCAAAGGGATTGAGTGGAGGTCGTATTTCAATCCTTCCTCCTATTCGTTCAAACTTCAATGCAGAGGACAATATCATCGCTGGTAATACTGGACTTTATGGAGCAACAAGTGGCGAACTTTACATCAACGGTAAGGTAGGTGAACGTTTCGGAGTAAGAAACTCAGGTGCGATATCTGTAATAGAAGGTGCTGGAGATCATTGCTGTGAATACATGACAGGTGGACGTATTGTAGTGCTTGGTGAAACAGGTCGCAACTTCGCTGCCGGAATGAGTGGTGGTGTCGCTTATGTTTGGGATAAAAATCACAACTTCGATTACTTCTGTAATATGGATATGGTTGAGATTAATCTTGTTGAGGAAAGCAGTTACCGCAAGGAACTTCATGAACTCATCCGTCAGCATTATCTCTATACAGGATCTAAGTTGGCAAGAACGATGCTTGATGACTGGAGCAAATACGTAGAAGACTTTATTCAGGTTGTTCCTATTGAATACAAGCGAGTTTTGCAGGAAGAGCAAGTTAAGAAACTTCAACAGAAAATTGCAGACATGCAAAGAGACTATTAACGGTAAGAAAGTAAGAAAAATTAGATATGGGAAATCCAAAAGCATTTCTGTCTGTGCCACGTAAAGAGGCCGGATATAGACCAATCCACGATAGAATCCATGACTTTGGAGAAGTGGAGCAAACACTTAACAGTAACGATCGTCGTACACAAGCTTCACGCTGTATGGACTGCGGTGTTCCGTTCTGCCACTGGGCTTGTCCATTAGGCAACAAACCACCAGAGTGGAATGATGCCCTATTTAAGGGAGATTGGCAGCTTGCATACGAATTGCTGACTACAGATAATGACTTTCCTGAATTTACAGGACGTATTTGTCCTGCATTGTGCGAGAAAGCCTGCGTTTTGAATCTTATGGATCACAATCCTACGACAAATCGTGAAGACGAATGTGCAATCATAGAACATGCATTCTCTGAAGACTATGTACAGCCACGCATTCCGAATCGCAACGGCAAGACTGTAGCTGTTATTGGTGGAGGCCCTGCTGGACTTGCTGCTTCAACACGACTGAATCAGCTTGGTTACAAGGTCACAGTTTTTGAAGCTTGTGAGAGTGCTGGTGGATTGCTTAGATATGGTATTCCTAACTTTAAGCTGAACAAAGCTATCATAGATCGTAGAATTGCTCTTCTTGAAGCTGAAGGTATAGAATTTAAGTACAATCAGAATATAGACTCAACAAAATTGCCTAAGGGTTATGATGCTTATGTTGTTGCCACAGGTACACCAACGGCTCGTGATCTCAGTATTCCTGGGCGTGAACTCAATGGTGTTTACTTAGCCCTTGAGATGCTTTCACAACAAAATAGAGTCCTTGCAGGAATGCAGTTCAAAAATAATGAACTAGTAAATGCTAAGGGTAAAGATGTTCTTGTGATTGGTGGTGGTGATACTGGTAGTGACTGTATTGGAACAGCTAACAGACAAGGTGCTAAGAGTGTAACACAGATTGAGATTATGCCTAAGCCTCCTGTTGGACCTGAAGATCCAAATAGTCCATGGCCTAATTGGCCTCGCACAATGAAGACTACATCAAGTCATGAGGAAGGATGCACACGTCGTTGGAATATCAACTCTTTGGAATTTCTAGGTAAAGATGGAAAACTTACAGGAGTAAAAGTACAGGAAATAACATGGGAACCCAACCCTGAAGGAGGGCGTCCAATAATGAAGCCTGTTGGAAAACCTGAGATAATAAAGGCTGACATGGTATTGCTGGCAATGGGATTTTTAAAGCCACAGCATCCGCAGTTCCAAGACAATGTTTTCGTTGTTGGAGATGCTGCCAATGGTGCAAGTCTTGTTGTAAGAGCTCTTGCCAGTGGCAGAGATATTGCAGAAGAAATAGACCGCAAGTTGTCACACTAATGTAACATTTGTTTAAAGCGGTTGTAATATATTGTTTCTACCTTTGCGGCAAATAAAATTAATTCGTTGCAAAGGTGGTAACAATATATTTTTGTATTGTCGTATTTCTGCTAAGTTTAGCAGTATTCGACCTCTTCGTTGGAGTGAGCAATGATGCTGTAAACTTTTTACAGTCAGCAATAGGTGCTAAAGTTGCTAAGTTCCGGACAGTACTTATCATAGCGTCATTTGGCGTTGTGGTAGGAGCAATAATGTCTTCGGGTATGATGGATGTTGCTCGCCATGGAATTATTATGCCTAGTCAATATTCATTTGAAGAGGTAATGACAATATTTCTTGCAGTAATGGTCACTGACGTAATCATACTTGATGTTTTTAATACACTCGGAATGCCTACGTCTACTACGGTTTCGCTAGTGTTTGAACTTCTTGGCGGAGCATTTGTAATAGCTACGATAAAGATGATTTCAGACGGAAATCTAGGCTATGGAATGCTTCTCAATACCGATAAAGCTCTGAGCGTGATAATAGCTATTTTTGTCTCAGTGGTAATAGCTTTTGTATTTGGTGTAATTGTAATGTGGCTTTCGCGACTAATGTTTACATTCAACTACAAACACCAGTCGCAAATATTGACTGTGGTATTTGGAGGAATAGCTTTCACTGCTCTTTCATATTTTATTTTTTTGAAAGGAGTCGGAAAAAGCCCGTATCTAAGTGCCTCAGTAAGCAATTATATAAGTGCCAACACGGGAATGCTGATCGTATATACATTCGTAGTTTCAACTATTATTATGCAGATAATGCATTGGCTGGGATGTAATATATTCAAGTTCGTTGTATTAATGGGAACGTTTGCTCTTGCAATGGCTTTTGCTGGTAACGACCTTGTGAATTTCATCGGAGTACCGCTTGCTGGACTTGATTCATTCAATGATTTCGTGGCAAATGCCAATGGAGCCTCGGCAAGTTCTTTTCACATGGGCTCGCTAATGGCTAGTGCAAAAACTCCTCCACTATACCTACTTGCTGCTGGAGTCATAATGATTATAGCAATGGCTAAATCAAAGAAGGCACACAATGTGATAAAGACTTCTGTAGATTTGAGTCGACAAGACGAGGGCGACGAGATGTTTGGAAGTTCCAAAGCAGCAAGGTCTATAGTTCGATTTACGCAAAATTCAAATAATTTTATATTAAAGGCTTTACCAGTATGCGTTACTAAATGGGTAGATAGTCGTTTCAATAAGCGAGACATGATTCTTGAAAACGAAAATGCAGCCTTTGACATTGTGAGGGCGGCAGTTAATCTTGTACTTGCATCAATGCTAATAACTATAGGTACAAATTATAAGTTGCCGCTTTCAACGACTTATGTGACATTTATGGTTGCAATGGGATCAAGCCTTGCTGATAGAGCGTGGAGTAGGGAAAGTGCTGTGTTTAGAGTAACTGGTGTTATAAGTGTTATTGGTGGATGGTTTATCACTGCAGGATTGGCATTTATTGCATGTGCTTTTGTCTGTGTGGCAATGTATTATGGTGGAATAATAGCCAAGGTTGCATTTATGGTTGCCGTGATAATAACTCTTATTCGCTCAAATCGCAATTTCTCACGCAAGTCAAAAGAGACCGAGGATGAGGATAACGCCTTCCGTTTGATGATGCGTTCAAATGATCCTGAAATAGTGTGGGATTTACTTCGCAACCATGTTAGCCGCACACAGAGCTATGTAAATAGATTTGCATTAAGCCAATACAATAAAATAGTTGAGGGACTAGCAGAAGAGAATGTACGTGAATTGGGTAAATGTACTAAACAGTTAAAAACAGAGCAGCAAACATTAAAGAAATATAGGCGACAGGAAATGCTTGCATTAAAGAAATTACCTTTTGATATTGCTATTGAGCGCAATACGTGGTTTCATCTTGGAGCTAATTCTGATCAACAGTTTATTTACAGCCTTCGTCGTATGCTTGAACCAATAAAGGAACATGTCGATAATAATTTCAATCCGCTTCCAGAGCAATACATCACTGAATACAGACAGATAAGTCGTAAGGTCAACGACTTGATGAAGCAATCTGAGGCTCAGATTGCCACATGTAGATACGATAACTATCGTGATATTCTTTCTGAGGCGGATACACTTAAAAATAAGCTCTCAGCAGTTCGTAAAATCCATATAAACAGGATACAATGCAGCGATGACAATAGTGAAATGCAGATAAATATGGTTTATCTGAATCTGCTTCAGGAAACTCAGGAATTCATGAGCGTAATGAGACATCAACTCAGAGCAGCGAAAAAGTTTATTGACAACTAAAATGGTTGTCAATATAGTAATGAATACAGTATTTCGATAAACAAATTCCTTTGATTATCGTTTAAGGATATTATATTAATCAGCTACTACGAAATCACTCATTTTATTAGTATCTACATTATATTCATACATTGCAAAATCTTTATTGCTTGATTTCATGTGACACATTATTAGAGTAGTACCATGTATATACTTTATCCAACCTTTTGATAATTGTTTGTTGTATGTGGCGAAAATGACATCTAGTAAATCTTCATCATTAAGTGATTTACCTTCACAGCCATTATATAAAGCATCGCTATATTCTTTAGCTAACTGTTCTTTAGTAAATGGAGCACCAGCATCAATTTTTAAATTGTCGGTAGTGATATAAAAAGTACACTCCTTTGTAATTTTTTCGCTGATATCTTCGTCATCATTTCCGCATGATGTTGAAATACTTGCCATTAATGTAATGGTAAAAACTAACGCTAATTTTGAAAAAAGTCTTTTCATGTTTTAATTTGTGTTATTATAAAATAGAAGTTAATGAAATGCGTAAAAAACGCGAACCAGCAATCAGTGATTATTTAGCAGCCTTTATAGATG
>OBMA010001646.1_pt1 | contig 13580 bp, 11 predicted proteins | sample 1539141 | NCBI WGS metagenome assembly OBMA01 (sample SAMEA3991484, study PRJEB22521) | metagenome | biome: anthropogenic terrestrial biome; feature: sewage plant; material: raw primary sludge | place: Sweden | collected 2012-09-26 | reverse complement strand
CGGACGACCATTGTTCAATCGGTCCTGTCGGCACAACATCGGTGTGCCCTGCAAATACGAAGGTTTTCGCTGTCTGTGCTGCACCTGCGCGCACCGCCCACAGATTGGTCACGCGAAAATCATCCGGCCCACTGATGATGTCGGTACACTCAAAGCCCAAAGGCTCAAGGCGCGATTTGAGCAAGGCTTGACAACCCGCATCATCGGGGGTGTCTGAACGCAGTTTGAGCAGTTCGCAGGTGAGATCAAAAGTGGGCATCATATTTTTCTATTCAGAGTAATCGTTGGATTGCTTTCGCGTTTCTATTTCTTTGGATGTCAGATTGCACCATTGCGAGCAGATTCACCGCGAAGCAATCCAGCGGGGTGCGCCCTATATACGGCTCGCTTGGATTGCTTCCCCTCAATAAAATCATTCGAGGGTCGCAATGACGGAGTCTTTTCAAGAGGGCAGCAATTTTTGTAAAGTATTTTCATCATGCCCCACGAAAATCTGAGCACCACTCACCACCACAGGTCGTTTGATGACACTGGTTTTCGCCATCATCAACGCTATCGCCGTTTCTGGTGCATCTGCCATGGCTTTTTCTGCGTCACTCAATCCGCGCCAAGTCGTGCCTTTTTTATTGATGAGCACATCCAACGGTATGGTTTTTAACCATTTTTTCAAGGTCGCCGCATCAATACCTGATTTTTTAAAATCATGAAATTGATAGGCGATGTCGCGCGCTTCGAGCCAAGCGCGGGTTTTTTTGACCGAGTTGCAGTTGGGAATGCCGTAAAGGGTTATCATGGTTTTGAGCGCGTACACACTTCGCGTAATTTATTCTGAGATTCGTCCATTGATTCTAAAATTAAATTTTGATCATCGAGTTGAAGTATTTTATCTGTGTTGATTTTTTTATCGGCAATCTCTTTTTGTATTCTCATCTGCACCCAAGAGAGCAAGAGCTCAGCAAACCCTCTTTCGCTTTCAGGTGTAACGAAAAGCAATTGGCTGTCCATACTCTTTGGTGTGAGTAAAATATTTGATTCATCAAGAACAAAAGAGTCACGACTCTTTGCTCTTTTTTCAAAAGATATTGGCGTATCCTTTTCTACTTCGACATCAAATTTTACAATGCCATTCTCAATAATTTCATCTTTTGTTATTGATTTGATAAAAGTCGCATTTACCGTCATTTCAGGATCTGAATCATCATAAATCGAACAGTTCCATGTCCCTAAAAGCAACTCCAATGGTGCCTTCGTTTGTTTTTTGGAATAGGATGTAGATGAATTTGCACACCCCAGCAAACCAACCGTTGTAGTCGTGATTACAAACAACTGAAAAATATTCATCTTACTCCCCACGCAACAACTCATTGATACTGGTTTTACTGCGCGTTTGCGCATCGACTTTTTTCACAATCACCGCGCAATACAGACTGTATTTGCCATCCGCACTCGGCAGATTGCCCGACACCACCACCGAGCCTTCGGGGATGCGCCCGTAAGTGACTTCACCCGTGGCGCGGTCATAAATTTTGGTCGATTGACCGATGTACACCCCCATGCTAATCACGCAGTTGTCCTCAACAATCACACCCTCAACCACTTCTGAACGCGCGCCGATAAAGCAGTTGTCACCAATGATGGTCGGGTTGGCTTGCATCGGTTCAAGCACGCCGCCAATGCCGACACCGCCCGATAAATGCACGTTTTTACCAATTTGCGCACATGAGCCGACCGTCGCCCAAGTGTCCACCATCGTACCCTCATCGACATACGCGCCAATGTTGACATACGAAGGCATGAGCACGACGTTTTTCGCAATATACGCACCGCGACGCACCACGGCAGGCGGTACGACACGAAAGCCACCTGCGGCAAAATCAGCTTCGGTGTAGTTGGCAAACTTGCTCGGCACTTTGTCATAAAACTGGGTGAATCCGCCTGCTGGCATGACCGCGTTGTCCTCTAATCTAAATGACAACAAGACTGCTTTTTTCACCCATTGATTGACCTGCCATTGACCGTCTTTTTTCTCTGCCACGCGCAATGTGCCTGCGTCGAGTTGCGCCAATACGTGCGCGACTGCCACACGCACTTCGGCGGGGGCGGATTTTGGGCTAAATTCGCTGCGTTGTTCCCAAGCGTTGTCAATCAATGTTTGTAATGCGTTCATGTTTTTTCCTGTAAAAAGTTCGTAACTTGCCAATGCAACATTATAATGGCAAAAACGCAAGAGAGCCCTGAATTCTCCATATGGGCAGATAAGGATGTGTTATGAATCGCTATATGCTATCGCTTGACCAAGGCACAACCAGTTCGCGTGCGATTGTGTTTGACCACGCAGGGCAAATCGTCGGCATGGCGCAAAAGGAGTTTGCGCAAATTTACCCGCAGTCGGGCTGGGTTGAGCACGATGCGCATGAAATTTGGCAGACGCAGTCGGCAGTCGCTTTGGAGGTCTTGCAAACACTCAATCTATCTGCACAGGACATTGCCGCTATCGGCATCACCAATCAACGCGAAACCACGGTGCTGTGGGATAAACACACAGGCAAAGCCCTGTACAACGCGATTGTTTGGCAAGACCGCCGAACGGCTGCGCTGTGTGCGTCGCTCTCAGAGCAAGGTTATGATGCGCTCATCAATCAAAAAACAGGTTTGCGTTTAGACCCTTATTTTTCTGCGACCAAACTCAAATGGTTGCTTGACAACGTCGCAGGCACGCGTGAATTGGCGGCGCAAAATCGCTTGGCGTTCGGCACCATAGACACTTGGCTCATTTGGAATCTCACGGCGAAAAACGAAGGTGGCGCATTGCACATCACCGATGTGAGCAATGCGGCGCGCACGATGCTGTTCAATATCCGCACGCGCCAATGGGATGAGGAGTTGCTGACCTTGTTCGACATTCCCGCATCGGTATTGCCCGAAGTGCGCGCATCCTCAGAGGTGTACGGGTACACAACTGAGGTTTTTGATGCGCCGATTGCAATTGCGGGCATTGCGGGCGATCAGCAAGCGGCTTTATTTGGGCAGACTTGCTGGCAAGCAGGTATGGTGAAAAACACCTATGGCACGGGCTGCTTTATGCTGATGAACACAGGCGGATTCGCCGCACCTTCAACCCACAATCTGCTCACCACGATTGCGTGGCAAATCGGTGATGAAATCTGTTACGCACTCGAAGGCAGCATCTTCATCGGCGGCGCGGTGGTACAGTGGTTGCGCGATGAGTTGCACATCATTGACCATTCTCATGAAATCGAGCCTTTGGCAGCCAGCGTTGCCGACAGCGGCGGTGTGACCTTTGTTCCTGCGTTTGCGGGATTGGGCGCGCCACACTGGAACCCGAATGCACGCGGCGCGGTGTTTGGCTTGTCACGCGGCTCGTCCAAAGCGCATTTGGCACGCGCCGCGCTCGATGCAATCACGCACCAAACTGCCGATGTATTGAACGCCATGCGTGCGGATGCGCGCATGGACATATCGAGCCTGCGCGTGGATGGCGGCGCGACCGCGAATAATTTGCTGATGCAAATTCAAGCGGACGTATTGGGTGTGGAGGTGGTGCGCCCGAAAATCACCGAGACCACTGCGCTCGGCGCGACCTATTTGGCGGGTTTGGCGGTCGGCTATTGGCGCGACCGCGATGAGATTGCGCAATTGTGGCAAGTGGATCAATCGTTTCACCGCACCCGACCCGTCGAGGCATTGGCACACGAAGCTGCGCAGTGGCAACGTGCGATAAATGCGTGTTTGGTGTGGGCGAATGAATAACCCCATATTGTTTTCGTTCAGGTAGTTCTCACGCAATACGGTACAATACCAGTCCACTGTAAGCTTCTAAGCCATTCTTTATGAACACCCTGCAAAAATCCTTGCCGCGATCCACCGTGGCGCGCATTGCTCTAATCTACGTCGCTCTATTTTGGGGTATGTCTTGGTTGGCGTTTCGCTATCTGTACGACTGGGGTATGAGTGCCATGGGCGTGGGGATTGCGATTAGCATTGCCGCGACGGTTTTTGCATTTATTTTAGCGCGCACGCATCTGCGCGCCGAATTGGCGAGTATTTCCAAGCCTGCTTTGATTTTAATGGCGGTCAGTGCGGCGTTTTCCAATCTTGGTTTTACATGGGGCATGGTGCATGGCGAAGTGATGCGTGTGATGTTGCTGTTTTACCTGATGCCTGTGTGGACGGGTTTGATGGCGACTTTGATTTTCGGTGAGCGCACCAATTGGGCGGGTTGGCTTGGGATTGCCTTGGGGTTGCTCGGCGCGATGGTGATGCTGTATGACCCAGCCAAAGGTTTGCCTCTGCCTGCCAATGCCGCTGAGTGGTCTGGTTTGGGCGCGGGCTTTGCCTCAGCATTGCTCAATGTGCAGGTGCGTCATGTGAGCAAAATGCGCTCGGAGGTGCAAGCCTTTGTCTATGGTTTTGGCGCGATTGTGGTCGGTGGCATTTGGCTACAGTTTGAATCGGGTTCGCACTTACCGCGCACCGATATGTGGCTGCCCGCCTTGGCAGTGATTGTACTCACAGGTGCATTGCTGATGTTGAGTTACCGCATGTATCAATTCGGACTCAGGTATTTGACCTCGCACCAAGCGGTGGTGATTTTTCCGTTTGAATTGGTGGTCGGTGCGGTATCGAGTGCGTTAATTGCCCACGAGATGATGAGCACGCGGGCTTGGGTGGGCGGATTTTTGATTGCCTTTGCCAGTTTCATTTCCAGTTGGTGGGGCGTGGCGGACGAGACCCATTAAAAACTGATAATGACAAACTGGACAAAATGGAAAAAGACAGGTGCGGCATAAATCACACCATCCAATCGATCCAGCACCCCTTGTTCGCGCCCAGTGACTTCACCCCAATCGCGAATGCCCATGCTCATCGCAATGCCGCGCATCACCAAACGTCCGAGTATTGAGCTGACCGCAATCAATCCCCCCGCAATAAACGCCTGCCATGGACTCAGCGGCGTGAACCATGCCAAAGAGGCACCCAAAATTGCCGCGAAAGTTGCACTGATGATTAAACCATTCCAAGTGTAGCGGCTATTGATTTGCGCAGCAATCCGCCGCGAGGCATTGCGTAAATAATAATCCGCCACGTGCTGGCTCAAAGCCGAGGCGCGCACCAACACCAAGAAAAACAATAAAAACAAAGCCCTGCGACCATTGCTAAAACCTTGCACTGTTTCAATATTTAAAATCGCCACCATGTGGCTGATGCAATACACCGTCACCATCAGCCCCCATTGCAAAGACGCATTGCGCGTGAGGAAGCGGTCGGTGTCTTGGCGTATCACGGTAAACACGGGCAAAAGCAAAAACGCATACACGGGGATAAGCACTGTAAATAAGCCAAACTCGGAAAAGCCAATCAATATGTATTGCAAAGGAATCAAGACAAAAAACGCAATCGACAGCGCGCGATGGTCACCAATTTTCACAGGTGTGAGCGTGATGAATTCGCGCAAAGCAATGAACGAAAGCACGGTGCTGGCAATCAGACCGCCGACCAAACCAAACAAACCCGTTAAAACCGCAATTAAAAACATCCACCAAAACGTGCCGAGGTAGCGTTGCGTGCGCATCAAAAAGACACGACGGGTTTTGTTTTGATACTTGTCCGCATAAATCAGCGACACATAGGTGATGATGTGTCCCAAGCCCACGAGAAATACCAAACTCAGCAAGGTCAGAATGAAACGCTCGTATTCAGTCCAATTCATTATGATTCATCCTTTGGTCAATTGCTCGCACTTTTTTGTGCACACGCATCCATCACACCTTGACGTGCGCGCTCTAAGAACGCCTCTTTTTCTTCACCTTCTTGCAAATACAAGGGCGTACCAAAACGCGCGGTACATGCCAGTGGCACAGGCCAAAACTCACCTTTGGGCATGATGCGCGAGAGGTTTTCTAAATACACAGGGATGAATTCCACCGTGGGAAAACGCTTTGCCAAATGGTAAATGCCCGATTTAAAGGGCTGTGGTATCACGTCTTTATTGCGCGTGCCTTCGGGGAAAATAATCAGCGAATCACCTTTTGCCAAGGTATCGTACAGCGGTTGCAAGGGGTCTTCGTCGCTGTTTTCTGCTTTGCTGCGCTTGATATACACGGCATTTAAGCCCTGAGTGGTGATGTATTTTTTAAACTTATTGTTCGCCCAATAATCCCACGCCGCAACGGGGTGGGTGGTTTTTTGTAATTCGGCGGGCAAAGCCGTCCAAATCGCCATGGTGTCAATGTGGCTGGTGTGATTGGCAATATAGATGCGTTGATTGGCATTCGGTTTACAGCCGATCCAACGCGGATACGCACCGACCAAGATGCGCGTGAGACCTTGTAAAAAATATGAAATCCACATGGTTAATCGCTCGGTTATTGATTCAATAAAGGTGCCAAATACGCACCCGTCACACTGGCTGGGTTTTTTGCCACTTGTTCAGGTGTACCCTGCGCGATGATTTGCCCACCGCCCGCACCGCCCTCTGGGCCCATGTCGATAATCCAATCGGCGGTTTTAATCACGTCCAAATTGTGCTCGATAATCACCACGGTGTTGCCATGTTCGGACAGTTTGTTAATCACCGACAGCAGCAATTCTATATCCGCAAAGTGCAAGCCTGTGGTTGGCTCATCTAAAATATACAATGTGCGCCCCGTGTCGCGTTTGGACAATTCCAATGCGAGTTTGACCCTTTGCGCCTCACCGCCTGACAATGTGGTCGCCGATTGCCCAAGGGTAATGTAGCCCAAACCCACATCCAGCAAGGTTTTCAGCCTTCGGGCAATGTTCGGCACGGCGTTAAAAAATTCATGCGCTTGCTCCACGGTCATCGCCAACACTTCATAAATATTTTTGCCTTTGTACTGCACTTCCAAGGTTTCGCGGTTATAGCGTTTGGAATGACACACATCGCACGGCACGTACACGTCGGGTAAAAAGTGCATTTCGACTTTGAGCACGCCGTCGCCTTGGCAAGCTTCGCAACGTCCACCTTTGACATTGAATGAAAACCGCCCTGGTTGATAGCCGCGTTCTTTCGAAGTCGGCACTTCGGCGAATAATTCACGCACAGGCGTGAACAAACCTGTATAAGTTGCAGGATTGGAACGCGGCGTGCGCCCAATCGGTGCTTGATCGACATTGACCACTTTATCAAAATGCTCCAATCCGATGATGTCATCGTGCGGTGCGGGCTCTTCACTCGCGCGGTTGATTTTGCGTGCAGCCGCAAGGTATAAAGTTTCGTTAATCAGCGTCGATTTACCCGAACCCGACACACCCGACACACAAGTCATCAACCCCACTGGCAGATGCAAGTCCACACTTTTGAGGTTGTTGCCCGTCGCACCTTTGATGACGAGTTCTTTATCGGTTTTTGGACGACGTTTTTTCGGCACTTCGATGCGGCGTTTGCCCGAGAGAAAATGCCCTGTCGCCGAATCGGGATGCGCTTCGATTTCCGCAGGTGTGCCCCGCGCAACGATTTGCCCACCGTGCTCGCCCGCGCCTGGCCCCATATCGACCACGTAATCGGCGGTGCGTATCATGTCTTCGTCGTGCTCAACCACAATCACCGTATTGTCCAAATCGCGCAGATGTTTCAAGGTTTCAATCAAACGGTCGTTGTCGCGCTGATGCAGGCCAATCGACGGCTCATCGAGCACATACATCACGCCCGTCAAACCCGAGCCAATTTGCGACGCCAAGCGAATGCGCTGCGCCTCGCCACCTGAAAGCGTATCGGCACTGCGCTCTAAGGATAAATAATCCAGTCCAACGTTGTTGAGAAACTGCAAGCGCAAGGTGATTTCTTTGATGATGCGATCGGCAATCTCGGCTTTCGCACCTTTGAGTGATATACTTTTGAAATACGCCAAAGTATCGCGCAAAGCCAAATGGGCGATTTCATGCAAAGTCCGTGCGGTTTTGCCATCGCCCACGCGCACATTGCGCGCCGACTCGCGCAGACGCGTACCCGCACAAGCGGGACACTGCTGCACGTTTTGTAGTTTCGAGAGTTCCTCGCGGATGGTCATCGAATCGGTTTCTTTATAGCGTCGCTCAAGATTGGGAATCACACCCTCAAAGGTGTGCTCACGCACCACGGCACGACCTTTATCAGAGATGTACGTGAACGGAATCATCTGCCGACCTGAGCCGTAGAGAATTCGATTTTGCGCTTCATCCGCCAAGTCTTCAAAAGGTGTATCGATGTCGAAATTGTATTTGAGCGACAAGCCTTGCATCATGCTGAACGAATACGCATTGCGTTTGTCCCAACCTTTAATCGCGCCCGATGCGAGCGACAAGCTCGGATGCGCGACCACGCGTTTGGGGTCAAAAAAAGTGACATTGCCCAAACCATCGCATTCAGGACACGCGCCCATTGGGTTGTTGAACGAAAACAGACGCGGCTCCAACTCGGCAATCGCATAATCGCAACCGACTTCGGGACAGGCGAATTTCGCGCTGAACAATTGCTCGACATTGCTGTCCATATCCACCGTGAGCGCGCGCCCATCGGCAAGGCGCAGCGCAGTCTCGAAACTTTCCGCCAAACGTTGTTTCAAATCTGCATTGACTTTGATGCGATCCACCACGACTTCAATCGTGTGCTTATCGTTTTTTTTCAAGGCGGGTAAATTATCGACATCATAAATCTGCGGCGCGGATGCATTCGCTGTGCCGCCACCCGAGCGCACGCGAAAACGCACAAAACCCTGCGCTTCCATCTGCGCAAATAAATCCTCATGCGAGCCTTTGCGGTTGGCAACCACAGGCGCGAGTATCATCAATTTGGTGTCTTGAGGCAAAGCCAGCACCGCATCAACCATCTGCGAGACCGTTTGCGAGGCGAGGGGTTTTGAATGGTGCGGGCAATACGGCGTGCCGACCCGCGCAAACAACAAACGCAAATAATCATGAATCTCGGTCACTGTGCCCACGGTTGAGCGCGGGTTGTGGCTGGTGGCTTTTTGCTCAATCGAAATCGCAGGCGACAAGCCTTCAATCAAATCGACATCGGGCTTTTCCATCAGTTGCAAAAATTGCCGCGCATACGCTGACAGACTCTCGACATAGCGGCGTTGTCCCTCAGCGTACAACGTGTCAAACGCCAAACTCGATTTACCCGAGCCCGACAAACCTGTGATGACCACGAGTTTTTGTCGTGGTAAATCCAAGTTGATGTTTTTGAGGTTGTGCGTGCGTGCGCCACGGATTTTGATTTCGTTCATATGCTTTGCTTTGATATTTGCGTGAAGATGAATGCCTTACAAACCGTTGCATCATCCCCACGACAATCGGCTATCCAATCTGCTACTATAACGCTTTTTACCGACAATTGCCATGCGCCATGCATTCATCGGCACTTGGCAAACTCAAAGAAACCCCCAACCGCACCATGACTCAATCTGCTGCCCCCCAAACCCGAACCGAACTCAACCCAATTGAGCGCAGCATCAGCATTCGCCTTGCCTTGGTGTTTGCTCTGAGAATGTTTGGTTTATTCGTGGTTTTGCCCGTGCTCGCGCCGTACGCGCTCGGTTTGCCCTTGGGTTTTGGCTTCACCGATTCCCCCACGCCCGAGCAAACAGGCTTGGCGGTCGGTTTGGCAATGGGCGCGTATGGCTTGACCCAAGCATTTCTCTACATCCCTTACGGATTGGCATCGGATAAGTGGGGGCGCAAACCCCTCATCACCCTTGGTCTCATCATCTTCGCCATCGGCAGTTTTTGGGCAGCCACCGCCGACAGTATTTATGGTTTGGCAATGGCACGCGCATTGCAAGGTATGGGGGCAATTTCCAGTGTCGTGGTGGCAATGGTTGCCGACACCACGCGCACCGAGGTGCGCACCCGTGCGATGGCGATGATTGGCATGTCGATTGCCTTCACCTTTGCGGTGTCATTGATTGTCGGTCCAATATTGTTTGACTGGGTGGGGATGCACGGCATATTCATACTCATCGGCGTGCTGGCACTGCTCGCGTTATTACTGATATGGTCGATTCCGCTCGCGCCTTTGGATGCCAATCACACGCCCATCAGTTCCAAAAAAGCCATGCAACAAGTACTCACAGACAAACGCCAATGGTTGCTCAACTTTGGCGTATTTGTCCTACACGCGGTACAAATGGCGATGTGGGTGGTGATACCCTCACGTTTGATTGCATTGCAACTCACGCATCAACAAAGCACCTTGCTGTATTTAATCGTCATCCTCATCAGCATGGCGGCAATGATTCCACTGATTATCCGCGCAGAAAAATACGGCAAAATGTTTGCAATCATGCGCATGGCGATTGCCTTCATTGTGCTCGCTCAAATCGGATTGGCGACGCAAGTCGGCGGCGCATGGGCGATTGCAGGCGCGTTGCTGTTGTTTTTCACAGGGTTTAATGTGCTCGAAGCCACCCAGCCATCGCTACTCTCCAAACTCACCCACCCAGCCACCAAAGGCGCGGCATCGGGGGTCTATAACACCGTGCAAGCACTCGGATTATTCGTGGGTGCAATGCTCGGCGCGTGGCTCAATACGCATTGGGGTGTGACGGGCTTGTTTGTTGGAACGGCGGTGATGGGACTGGCTTGGTTGGTCGCGCATCAGGTGTTTGCGCAACGCTTGCAACATTAAAGACAGTAGGGTGGGTAACAAACGCCAACCTGCCGACCTAAACCCACATGCACGCCGATACAGTCTCAAACATTCCAAACCCAATATTCCGTTCAATAAAAACACCCCAAATGGTCATCACCCTTTGGGGTGTTTTTTCAACGCGACTATTGAGACCATGCTCAATTGGATGGCGGCGCATCCTGTGGCTGAGGCTTGGGTTGCTTATTCATACACTCGGCTTTGCTGGGACACACCAAACCAAGATTATTGTCACGCCACAAACCTGCGACTTGGTAGGTATCGCCCACCCAAGTGCCCAAACCCAGCGTGGTGTAAGACAAAGCATTGCCATCACCTTGTGCCAAAGTCATCACACCAAAGCCATTGCGCTTACCCAACAGGTATTCACCGTCGTAATGACTGCCATTAGCCCAAGTAAACACGCCCTCACCGTGCATCAAACCTTTGGCATAATTGCCCACATAGACATCGCCGAGATCGCCATTAAGATACCATCGAATCGTTCCTTCTCCGTGCGCATAGCCATCGACGCAACTGCCCGACCACTGGATGCTTTCATTGGGTTGCGGATACGGATTCCAAGCCTTGCATTTTGAAGATGGATCGACTGCCCAGTCACCTGCGTATGAAACCTGTGCGTACACAGCCATCAGCAAGAGCACAAATATTTTTTTAATCATCACTTTCTCCTGTGTGTCTAACGGCGGAAGGCAACCGATGCCTCAAAGCCTCATCGCTAAACAATATCACCCACCATGCGGTTGACCTTGATGACGCACAACGGGATGGGTTATTTGTGATTGTACTATAACAAAACCCCATCAACGGCAATCATCATGGCTTAATCATTCCAAAATAAAAAATCCACCCTGCGTTCAATAGGGTGGATTTTTTTAACGTGTTTTTCAGTGCAATTTATACCGCGTCTGTACTCACTTCGTTTTCTAAATCAAATGCTTGGTGCAACTCGCGCACTGCCAACTCCATGAATTTATCTTCGATAATCACGGAAATTTTGATTTCGGAGGTTGAAATCATTTGAATATTGATGCCTGCGTGCGAGAGCGTGTCAAACATTTTACTCGCCACGCCAACGTGTGAGCGCATACCGATACCCACCGCCGAGACTTTCGCGACTTTGTCGTTGCCATCCACCGACGCCGCGCCAACTGCAGGCGCAACGGTATTGTTCATCAATTCCATGGTTTTGTTGTATTCCGCGCGGTTGACCGTGAATGAAAAATCGGTCGTGCCGTTTTTGCTTTGATTTTGGATAATCATGTCCACATCGATGTTCGCAGCGGCAATCGGACCCAAGATGTTGAACGCCACCCCAGGCATATCGGGCACTTGGTTCAAAGTGATTTTGGCTTCGTCGCGGCTGAACGCGATGCCAGAGATAACGGCTTTTTCCATGGTTTCGTCTTCCTCAAAAGTAATCAGTGTGCCAGAGTTGGCTTCAATGTTAATGTCCATGTCGGGATCGGTCAGGCTGGACAATACGCGGGTTTTGACTTGGTATTTACCTGCGAATTCGACCGAGCGAATTTGCAAAACTTTCGAGCCCAAACTCGCCATCTCGAGCATTTCTTCAAATGTGATTTTGTCCATGCGGCGCGCGTTTTCGACCACACGTGGGTCGGTGGTGTACACGCCATCGACATCGGTATAAATCAAGCACTCATCGGCTTTAATCGCCGCTGCCACCGCCACCGCTGAAGTATCCGAACCACCACGACCGAGGGTGGTGATATTATTGTCTGGATCAACCCCTTGAAAACCCGTGATGATGACCACACGACCCGCATCCAAATCTTTTTTCACCTTCGCGCCGTCAATCGATTCAATGCGCGCTTTCATAAATGCGGAATTGGTGCGCACTGGGACTTGCCAACCTGTGTAGCTAATCGCGGGGGTACCGATGGCTTGCAATGCGATGGCGAGCAAACTGACCGAGACCTGCTCGCCCGTTGAGGCAATCATGTCCATTTCACGCGCGCTCATGTCGGCACATTTTGGGTTGATCTCTTTGGCCAAACCGAGCAAACGATTGGTCTCACCTGACATCGCCGAGGGTACGACCACCACTTGATGCCCTGCTTTGACCCATTTTGCCACACGTCGTGCGACGTTTTGAATGCGCTCAACCGAGCCCATTGATGTGCCACCGTATTTGTGTACCACTAATGCCATTTTTGAATGTCCTTTTGAAATCAATGCAACCAACCCGTTAGGATACAGAGTGCCTGCACATAACTCAATAGAGTGGCTCTTGTTTACGCGAATTTACTTGATTTTCGGAGCGTTTACGCCTCGTCGTAGCCATTTGGGTTGCGACTTTGCCACACCCACGCATCACGACACATCTCGGCAATGCTGTATTCGGTTTCAAATCCGAGCAATTGGTGCGCCAACTCTGGATTGGCATACACACTCGCCACATCACCCGCACGACGTGGTGCAATGGTATAAGCAATCGGCTTGCCCGATGCCTGCTCAAACGCCTGCACCATTTGCAAGACCGTAACGGGTTTGCCCGTACCAAGGTTCACGGTGAATGAGTTATTGCCCGCCAGCAAATGATTAACTGCGAGCACATGCCCGCGCGCCAAGTCCATGACGTGAATATAGTCGCGCTCGCCCGTGCCATCGGCGGTTGGATAATCGTCGCCAAACACCGATAATTGCTCACGCAAACCAATCGCAACTTGTTGTACATAGGGCATGAGGTTGTTCGGAATACCGCGTGGATGCTCGCCAATTTGCCCCGATGGATGCGCGCCCACAGGGTTGAAATAACGCAGCATGGCATAACGCAAATCTTTATCCGCCACTGCCACATCGCGGATGATTTGCTCCATCATTACCTTGGTTTGACCATAGGGATTGGTCGCCGACAGCGGCGCGTCCTCGGACATTGGTGGCA
>OBMA010001644.1_pt1 | contig 13584 bp, 6 predicted proteins | sample 1539141 | NCBI WGS metagenome assembly OBMA01 (sample SAMEA3991484, study PRJEB22521) | metagenome | biome: anthropogenic terrestrial biome; feature: sewage plant; material: raw primary sludge | place: Sweden | collected 2012-09-26 | reverse complement strand
ATGAAAACAGCTAAAGAATTAGAAATTGAATTGAACGGTAAACCCGTTTCACTTTACACGCTATACAACAAAAATGGTATGTCGGTAGATATTACCAACTACGGTGCAAAGATCATTCGCCTGATGGTGCCCGATAGAAACGGTAAATTCGACGATGTAGTCCTTGCTTTTGATACACTTGAAGAAGTGATAGAGAAAGAAATTTACTTTGGAGCCGTTTGTGGTCGTTTTGCCAACCGTATCAAAGACGGTAAGTTCAGCATTGATGGAGTAGACTATCAACTGCCGGTAAACAATGGTACAAACTCATTGCACGGTGGTATTCACGGTTACAATGAAAAAGCATGGACTGTAAAATCGGTATCGCAACAAGAATTGGTATTGGAACTTTTCTCGCCCGATGGTGAAGAAGGTTATCCGGGCAATCTGACCATTACCTGTACTTATATTTTGAGCGATGAAAACGAGATAAAAATGCATTATGAAGCAACGACCGACAAAGCTACCATTATTGGTTTGACCAATCACTCGTACTTCAACCTGAAAGGTGCCGGTAACGGAACTATTAAGGATCATCAATTGCAAATCAATGCCGATTTCTATACCGTATTGGACGAATCATTCGCTTTGACCGGTGAAATTCGCCCTGTAGCAGGTACTCCTTTCGATTTCCGTACTGCAAAGGCGGTAGGCGAGGTTATCGACGACGAAGTCTATGTTCCGGGTTGGGGAATTGACAACAACTGGTGTTTGCGCAAAGAACAAGCGGGTGACTGCGTATTGGCAGGAACAGTTTACGAACCAACTACAGGACGTAAAATGGAAACATTCACTACGCAACCGGGAATGCAAATTTACACCGGTAACTGGATGGATAAAATTGTAGGAAAAGAAGGGAAAATATACGACCGTCAGGATGCTATTTGCCTCGAAACACAAGGTTTTCCTAATTCGCCAAACATTCCTTTCTTCCCAAGTCCGCTATTGCGCCCGGGTCAGAAATACGACGAATGGTGCGTGTATAAATTCTCAGTTGAGTAGATATTTCAATTGAAACATTGACAGCAAAACGGCAGCGTTACCCTCGGGTAGTTCTGCCGTTTCTTTTTGTTAGACTTCATGCTATTGACTTTAATTCACCAACACTTTCCGGTTAGTAGAAACCCCATTTTGCTCAATAATATATAGAAGATATACACCCCTGATTCGATTATTTGTTGGGATGGAAATCGATGTAGTACGTTCTCGTTGTGTGAACACTTTTATACCTGAGAGTTGAAACAATTCTACCGCAGCTATCGAACCACTGACAGCTATTTCGTTATTTGCTTTTAGATAATGAACCACGATGTCCGAATTGATAGCAGGGGTTACAAGGGCTGTGCCTGGATTGTATTCAAAAGGTCCAAGATCGGGAGCAGTACTTATAAATGGTAAAGCCACATCGGTACCTGCATTTATCAATGAGGATGTACTTTTGAGCCTGAAAAGGCCATCCATGTAAGGTAAAGATCCATCGGCATTACGATCGGCTTTTGCATTGGCAGTTGTAACGCTTAAAAAATCTGTAGCCGAAGCAGCAATTCCATTCCACGAATTAGTTTTAAAAACAGTACTTGAATGGAACGAATTAGCATTACCAGCACCAATAGCAATATTATTCGCAAAAATATGTGCGCCACGCGTATCATTATTATTGGGAAAACTGAAAGCACGACCATCATTGTACGAAATGCAGTTGGAACAGATAACCCGACCAACACTATTGTTTTGATCGAAGCCTTTGTTACTTGCACTCATAATACGATGTCCGATGGAAACGCAACGGATTAATGTTGCACCACCTATTGCTCCATTTCCACCTACCTTAAAACCATTGCCATTACCGGTATTTGTCACCAGTCCAACCGTGTTGCCGGGATAATCAGTCACATCGTAAGTACTCTGACCATTTTCCATCACCCAGCAATCTTCGAAATAAATATCGTTTTGCGAACCATAACAGTCGTATCCATCATCCGAGTTCTCCCACGATCTGCAGCGGATAAACCGATTCCCAACTCCAACCGTCAGTTTACAGGCAAAACCATCGGCATTGCCGCCTGCACCACCGGATGATTTGAAATCAAAATTGCGAAACGCATCGCAATCCATTATTTCGTTATAGGCAGCAGTGCCTCCTGTAATCTGCATACCGGCATCACAATTCTTATAAAACCGGCAATTCTGAACTTTGTTATACGACCCCTGAATATGCATGCCATTATCGCCGGCACGCGTAACATCGAGTCCTTTTATAAAATAATAATCTTTCGATACCGATATTCCCCGCTCACTGGCCGCATTGGTTCCCGAATAACCACGATTAAAGAAATCGAGCACTGGACGCGTATCGCCCGGATATGCCCAGATATTGATGTATGCCGAAGCCCGTCCCCCCACATTTAAACTTAGTTGCGAAGTCATCATATACACACCGCCACGTATATATACTGTATCACCTGCAGCTGCCTTTGAAATAGCCGTGGAAATATCATAAGGCGATGTCAATGTACCCAAACCGGTTGACACACCATCAACAGCAACCATGTATTTTTTTGCACTTAATGCGCTAAAACTACAAGCTATCATAATTGTCCAAAAAAATCGTGCTTTCATGTATTATATTCAATTATTGAATTACAAATATAGTTCGCGAAGGGAGTGTTCTATGTGGATAAATATATCGATAATGTGGATAAACTTAGAAAGGATTGCTATTTAACGAAAATAGTCCTTTAAATGATTCTCCCCTTAAAATAAAGCTTGAAATAACCGGTTCGGAACGACTCAATAACAAGGCAATATTAGAATTATTATTCATTATTTATTCGAATAATGTCAACTCATTACCAATCCCTAACAAGGGCTCATTGCAAAATTCACTTTTGAAATTAGATAGAGAATAGCAGATTGTAGTTAGATTGTAGCTATATATTATACATTAATATATTTTAAGCCTATATACGGAAAAATTTCTTTAATTAGCTTTGCACTATAAAAAAAATATGTACATTTGTGGGGTCGGAGAAGCGATTTTCAGACGGTACGCAATGAGAGACTTTAAATATAAACATAGAATCATTAATCTTAGAAAAAATGGCAAATTTGGATTTAAGCAAGTACGGAATTTCAGGTAATTTCGAGATTTTACACAACCCAACTTACGAGGAATTATTTCAAGCAGAAATTGATCCGGCAAACGAAGGTTTCGAAAAAGGAGTATTAACTACATCAGGTGCGGTATCTGTCGATACAGGAAAATTCACCGGACGTTCACCTAAAGATAAATACTTTGTAAAAGACGCAGTTACAGATGAACATCTTTGGTGGGATGGTACCATCAACCGTCCAACTACTCCGGAAGTATTTGATCACTGCAAAGACTTGGTAACAAAACAACTCTCTTCGGCAAAGAAATTATATGTAGTTGATACATTTTGTGGCACTAACGAAGATACTCGTATGAAAGTACGTTTCATCATGGAAGTGGCATGGCAAGCTCACTTTGTGACTAATATGTTTATCCGCCCATCTCATTACGAATTGGCCAACTACGGCGAACCTGATTTCGTTACTTTGAACGGATCTAAAACTTCTAACCCCAACTGGAAAGAACAAGGCTTGAACTCTGAAGTATTTACCTTGTTCAATCTGACTACCAAAATGCAGGTTATCGGTGGTACCTGGTACGGTGGCGAAATGAAAAAAGGTATTTTTGCGCTGCAAAACTATTACTTGCCATTGCGCGGTATCGCTTCTATGCACTGCTCGGCTAACGTTGGTGCAGAAGGTGATGTAGCCATCTTCTTTGGTCTTTCGGGAACCGGTAAAACTACTTTATCAGCCGATCCAAAACGCTACCTGATTGGTGATGATGAACACGGTTGGGATGACAATGGTGTATTCAACTACGAAGGTGGTTGTTATGCTAAAGTAATAGATTTGGAAAAAGACAAAGAACCGGATATCTGGAGAGCTATTCGCCGCGATGCTTTGCTGGAAAACGTAACCGTATTAGCAGATGGAACTCCTGATTATTCAGCTGCAGCTTCTAAAACAGAAAACACCCGTGTTTCTTATCCAATTTATCATATCAACAAAATCGTTTCTCCTTCACGCGCAGGACACGCTTCTAAAATTATTTACCTGTCGGCTGATGCATTTGGTGTATTGCCTCCGGTATCAATTCTTGACGAAAAATCGGCTCAATATCACTTCCTTTCAGGCTTTACCTCAAAATTAGCCGGAACAGAACGCGGTATCACCGAACCGGTTCCATCTTTCTCTCCTGCATTTGGTGAAGCTTTCTTGACTTTACACCCAACCATGTACGCTAAAACCCTTATTGGAAAAGCGAAAGAACATAACGCTAAAGTTTATTTGGTAAACACAGGTTGGAATGGTACAGGAAAACGTATTTCGTTGAAAAATACCCGCGCCATCATCGATGCCATCATCGATGGTTCTATCGAAAAAGCTGAAACTATCAAAGTGCCTATTTTGAACTTAGTTGCTCCTGTTGCTCTGAACAATGTTGATGGTGGTATTCTTGATCCACGTGATACATATGCTGATGTTGCAGAATGGGAAACTAAAGCAAAATCGCTTGCTGCTAAATACATCAAAAACTTCGAACAATATTGCGATAACGAAGATGCGAAAGCATTGATTCCTTCGGGACCACAATTGTAAGACCCCTAAATCCCCTAAAGGGGACTTTAAATAAAAACGAGCTGTCCGGTGAATCGGGCAGCTCGTTTTATTGTTATTCGTTGGTACTAAATACATTGATTTAGTTTGCATAAATACTTTAGAATGATTAGTTTTGCCTTATCAAAAAAATGAATTCATGAAACAATATCAATTAGACTTCTATCTGAAACTTTCAGCCACCGAGCAACTTATATTCAAAGCAATAGCGCTGAAAGCAACCATAGGTGATGCATCCGAAATTACAGATATTTTGATGTATCGGCAAAGACTGACCCAGAAAGCAGTGAAGGATTGCATAGAAGGGGCGTTGAAATACAAACTGATTGAAGTGATTCCCTCATTTGGATACGATAGGAACAAATATAAAGCGTGTATTCCCTTTATGCTCTATATTTATCCTTATTTATCCGGCTTTGATAAGGAGTGGCAAATCATAGAAAAGAAATCGTATAATTCGTATTATGTTGAAGAACTAACTCTTTTCAGGAATTTTCTGTATTGCCTTTTACATAATCCTAAAGATTTTACCGTTGCACAGCACAGACTTATCAATCGCAACGATATATCAGGATTACCTGAAATGACGGAGATATTCGATTACCCGGCTTACGACAAATTCCTGTCAAAAATCAATTTTGAGTTTCTGAAGGCCTTGTTTGTTCGAAAAATGAATTACTTCATCCTTGAATTGCATCCGATTCATGAAATAAAAGAATTTACAGAAAAAATCAATGCACTTATTGCCCCGGAAAACAAAGGGGAGCTTCCATTTAGCGAGGATGATATCAACTTCTATTCAGGTAAAATTGAATTATCGAATAAAACTGCTGGAAAAGCATTGCACTACAATTTAGGTACTTCATGTTTGACAAAAGGTGACTTCAAAACGGCACTCACAAATTTCGAAAAAGGCATAAAACTGGAACGGGCTGACTTTAAAGGATTGCAATTACCTCCGAATTTATTTTATTCGTTCTATTACCTCACTACCTTGCTTTGTATCGACTCGGAAGAAGCGACCCTCCGATTCCAAAAAATATTGAATGCCCTTGAAAAAAATAGTTATTCAACATTCGATTTATATTTTAAAGCAATTATTTACAATGTACTGAACAATACAATCGCAAAGAAACAAACAACGGATTCGATGTTTGCCTACGTTAAGCAGGAACACAATGATTTGCAATCGCTTTTATTCATTTGCATTTGTTATCTGTCAGATGCGAAACCACATGTATCCGTTCAAAATGCGATGGAATTGGTGGTAACAAAAGCACTCAACGCAGGAAATCTAGTCTTAGCTTACGAGGCTGCCTTTGCCATTAAAATTTGGTTCAATTCGACCAGTAGCGTTAATCTGTACAATCAAATAGCCGAAAAGATGAGCTATAAACCGGTTCTTTCGCTTATCTCCCGACAAGAGGACTGGGAAAAATCCCTTAATTTGCTGATAAACTTGGGTGGTGACAAACCCACTAAGACAACTAAGGACAAAGAAGCAACATCGCGGGTGATTTATCATTTCAACCCGAATATTAATGGAGTTCAACCTGTTTTGCAAACCCGGAACGCTAAAGGAGTTTGGAGCACCGGACGGAACATCGCTCTAAAAACATTTTTTGAAGCTAAAACTCCCGGAATGACCGAACAAGACATACGGATATCTAAAACATTGAAGCATTATAATAATTATTACGATGGGTCATATTATGAGTTCTCAAACCGTGCTATTGTTGAACTGGTAGGACATCCATACATATTTTTGGCGGGAGGAAAAGAAATTCCGGTGGAACTGATTGCCGCCCAACCCGAAGTGAAAGTAGTAAAATCAGCTTTAGGTTACTCGCTCAGCATCGATGTAAAGAAACTTACCGAGCGAGTATTTGTTATAAAAGAAACAAATACCCGCTATAAAGTTTATGATTTAAGCCTGAACCAGCTTAATATTATTCGAGTATTGGCAGATCAAAAAATTGTAGTCCCGGAACATGGAAAAGATAAGCTAATTCAGTTGTTGGGCGGAATTAGTAAGCACGCTACTGTTCATTCTGATTTATTGACATCCACCACTGAAAATTCGAAGATAAAAAGCGTTGTTACCGACAATAGGGTGCGGGTGCAATTATTACCTTTTGGCGACGGACTGAAAGCCGAACTTTTTGCTAAGCCCTTTGGCAGTCACGCCCCTTATTGCAAACCCGGGGTGGGTGGCAAAGTACTTATTGCCAATGAAAATGGAACGCAACTTCAGGTGAAACGCGATTTGAAAAAAGAAGCTGAATATGCCAATGCCTTGCTTGCCGATATACAGGCATTGGAAAGCATTGATATGTCCGACGACCTAATTGCGTTCGATGAACCGCTGGACTCCTTGCATCTGCTGGATGTAATTGCTAATCACAAAGACAAATGCGTGGTAGAATGGCCCGAAGGCGAACGGTTTAAAATTCGGGGAACGGCGAACTTTGGTAATCTGAACCTCCGAATTAAAAGTAAAACCAACTGGTTTGAACTGGATGGAGAACTGAAAGTGAATGAAGATACGGTACTTACCATTCAGCAATTGATGGGACTGGTTGCCAAAAGTCACGACCGGTTTATTGAACTGAAAGATGGCGAATTTCTGGCATTAAGCACCGAAATGAAAAAACGGTTGGAAGAACTTTATACCTATACTACTTCCGGCAAAGATGGTTTACATATCAATAAATTTGCATCAGTAGCATTGGGCGATTTTTTCGAAGATGTGGAAAACCTTAAGACAGATAAAGCATGGAAAGAATTTCAAACTCGGATTGAGAAAACGCAGGTGGAAGATGTTATAGTTCCTGCCACATTACAGGCCGACCTTCGCCCATACCAAGAGGAAGGTTTCCGTTGGATGACGCGCTTGGCGGAATGGGAAGGCGGTGCTTGTCTGGCCGATGATATGGGTTTAGGGAAAACCATTCAAACCCTTGCCATTCTGTTGCACCGTTCTCAGGTTGGTCCAGCGTTAGTTATTTGTCCGGTATCGGTTATGGGCAACTGGATAGCCGAAGCTCAACGGTTTGCGCCCACGTTGAACGTAAAAACACTGGGTACAGCCAATAGAGCGCAAACGCTTGAAACACTTGAAGCCGGCGATTTATTGGTTAGTTCGTACGGATTGTTGCAATCGGAAGAAAAACTTTTTATAGAAAAAGAGTTTGCAACCATTGTGCTGGACGAAGCGCATGTGATTAAGAATTTTGCAACCAAAACATCCAAAGCCACCATGCAACTTAAAGCATCCTTTCGTGTGGCACTTACAGGTACACCTTTACAAAACCATTTGGGTGAAATATGGAACTTGTTCAACTTCGTAAACCCCGGATTATTGGGAAGTATGCAACATTTCAACGACACTTTTGTAAAACCGGATAACGAACATGCCCGAAAATACCTACGCAAACTTATTGCTCCGTTTATTCTCCGCCGTACCAAATCCGCCGTGCTCGATGAGTTGCCTCCTAAAACAGAAATTGTAAAAAAGATACAACTTTCGGAAGCCGAAATGGCCTTCTACGAAGCACTACGCCGCCAAGCTATTCTCAATATCGAGTCGGGTGAAGGAAACCAGGGTACAAAGCATTTACAAGTCCTTGCCGAAATTACCAAGCTCCGCCAAGCAAGTTGCAATACAGCATTGGTGGATGCTAACGTGAATATTTCGTCATCTAAATTGACTACTTTCATTGAGATAGTAGACGAATTGATTGAAAACAAGCACCGGGCATTGGTGTTCAGCCAATTTGTGTCGCATCTAGGCATAGTAAGAAAGGCATTAGATGAAAAGGGCATTCACTACCAATACTTAGATGGTTCAACACCTATTCCTGAACGGGAACGTAGTGTAAAAAAGTTCCAAAGTGGCGAAGGCGATCTTTTCCTTATCAGCCTTAAAGCAGGGGGCCTTGGACTAAACCTCACGGCGGCCGATTATGTAATACACATGGATCCGTGGTGGAATCCGGCTATCGAAGATCAGGCTTCGGACCGGGCGCACCGTATCGGACAAACGCGCCCCGTTACCATTTACCGTTTGGTAGCCGAAAATACTATTGAGGAAAAAATTATACAACTGCACAATACCAAGCGCGATTTGGCTGAATCCTTGCTCGAAGGCAGTGACCAATCAGCACGCATGTCGCTCAATGAGTTGGTTTCGTTGATTCAGGAAAGTTTGTAAATAGAGACAAAATGTGCATCTTGAAATAAACAATAAAAGTGAGCTGTTCGATGAATTTCGGCCAGCTCATTTTTTATTAAACGTAATGCTTGAAATCAAAATACAGTAGTTTATTATACCAAATGGTTTAGAAGTTCCATTTCTAAAAGAGTTACATCAATTCGAGTTAAACTCTTGCTTTAACAACCCCTCCAAATGCGATAATTATCATAGAAATATTTAGTCAAATAAGTGTAACAGATGTTACACTTATTTGGTTATTATACGTTTATCTTTGTATTTAATACAAAAAAAGTATTTATTTGAATAAATTTAATAACTTTGGCCACATATTATCCATTAACGACTAATGAATGATGAAAAATATTCTTGAAATATTCTCAATTCCAAAAGAGTTAGTTATTCCAATAGCGATATTTGGTGGCATAGTAATAGGTATGACTTTCTATATTGGTTATATGGCCAGAATTCATTCCTATTTATCCGACGACCCATCGGCTTGCGTAAATTGTCATATCATGACACCCTACTACGAATCCTGGCGTCATAGTTCGCATGCACAATGGACAAATTGCAACGATTGCCACGTGCCACACGACAATGCATTTAAGAAATATGCATTCAAAGCCAAAGATGGATTGTTTCATTCTGCCATTTTCACCCTACGAATGGAACCAATTGCCATTCGCCCCCGCGAAGAGAGTTACGAAGTAATTATGGATAACTGCATTCGCTGCCATAGTGGATTAAACTCCGATTGCCTTAAAAATACAGCAATAAGCTACTCTGACACAAAAAAAGGAATAGGAAAAGCCTGCTGGGATTGTCATAGAGAAGTGCCGCATGGTCGTATGAGCAGTATCGTCTCTGCGCCAAACGCTCCCCTCACTCCACTTCCAAAATCACCAATCCCCGATTGGCTAAAGGAAGCCATGAAGTAGCCCCAAAAAGTGTATAATTCATAAATTACATATCTATCAATAATTCAACAATTTAAATCAAACATGTATGTTTAATAAGTTATTGCAGATTATCAAGAACAAGCCCATGCTCGGTTGGGTGTTATTTTTTGTTGTAATGGGTGGCGTTTTTCTACTCGGCTTGTTGGCTGCCTCAGTCACTGTACGACGTGCAGAAGTTGCAAGTTTATTCAACAATAAGCGAATTGCGATTTCTGGAATTGAGCCACGCAATGAACTGTGGGGTAAAAACTATCCGCGTGAATATGATACTTGGGCTAAAACTGCGGATATGGACTTTAAAAGCAAACATCTGGGAAATATGAAACAAGATGTACTTGAAGAACGACCAGCAATGGTTGTACTTTGGGCAGGTTACGCTTTTGCAATGGCCTACGAAGCTCCCCGGGGGCATAAATACGCGTTGGAGGATGTACGCAATACTGTTAGAACCGGTTCTCCCGACCATAATGGTGGCGACACGCAACCGGCCACTTGCTGGACTTGTAAAAGCCCCGATGTACCGCGCATGATGCACGAAAAAGGTATTGCCGAATTTTATGCAGGTAAATGGTCGAAAATGGGTGCAGAGATAGTAAACCCTATTGGCTGTGCCGACTGCCACGACCCTTTAACCATGAATCTGACGATTACACGACCCGGGTTAATAGAGGCCTTTGAACGTCAGGGCAAAGACATAAAAAAAGCTACTCCACAAGAAATGCGGAGTTTAGTTTGTGCACAATGCCACGTGGAGTATTACTTTAAAGGTGAAGGGAAATACCTGACCTTTCCATGGGATAAAGGCAGTAAGGTTGAAGATATGGAGAAATATTATGACGAAATAGAACACGTCGACTGGGTACATAAATTAAGTAAAGCTCCTATGCTAAAAGCACAGCATCCGGATTATGAAATATTTATGATGGGACCACACGCACAGCGAGGATTGGCTTGTGCCGATTGCCACATGCCCTATAAATCGGAAGGTGGCATTAAATTCAGCGATCACCAAATTATGAGTCCGTTGAAAAACGTATCGAGTACCTGTCAAACTTGTCACAAGGACAGCGAAGATAAATTGAAAGGTTATGTGTATGAATATCAAGATAAAGTAATAGAAGTAAGAAATATTGTTGAAAAAGATCTGGCAGAAGTACACATTACGGCAAAATACGCCTGGGATAATGGAGCAACAGAAGCACAAATGAAACCGGTATTAAAATTGATTCGTCAGGCACAATGGCGCTGGGATTTTGTATGCGCTTCGCACGGTGCGGCTTTTCATGCTCCGGTTGAAACTCAACGGATTCTATCACATAGTTTGGACAAAACGCACAAAGCCATGTTTGCGCTTCAAAGAGTATTGTTTGCTCTGGGTAAAACAGAAGTTCCAATGCCTAATATTAGTACGAAAGAGAATGCTCAAGTTTACATTGGTTTGGATATGAAGGACATCAACGCCAAAAAAGAGATTTTTAAGAAAACGATGATTCCTGAGTGGATAAAATCAGCAAGAGATAAAAAGAAACTGATCTCAACCGAAAGCTAGCCAATCCATTTCTAAAACACCTTGCGTTGCGAGGTGTTTTTTTAATACACTATTCAAAAAAGATATTCAGAAACTCACAAATCATGGCGGATAATCAACCTAAAAAACCTATTTGGCAAAAGCCCTGGCATTTTACCGAAACGATATTCATTGTAATAGGCATCTACCTCGTGGGCATGATGTTGCAATTATCAGTTGGTACTTTTAAGTTCACAAGCCTGGCCTGGCCGCTAAATATAATTTTTGGGGGTGGAAGCTTATTATTCGTCTTTCTGCTTTCATTGCGCAAGCGGAGTGCTTTTTACCAATGGCTGGCGGGTGTTCCATTTTCAGTAATGCTAATTTCGGCACTCATAATTCAAACCATAATAATGGGAATAACACCTCAGGTTTCGGGTGCTCTTAGCACTAAACCCGGAGTATTCGACATCATTGGTTTCACCCGCATGACCAGTTCGTGGCCGTTCATTCTTATCTATTTTTTTACCATAATAGCTTTATTTGCAGCAGTACTGAACCGACTGAAATCTCCTAAATGGAGAGATTATGCTTTTTACTTAAACCATACCGGTTTGTTGATTTTTCTTTTCGCGTCGGGATTTGGAGCTTCGGATATGAAACGGTATGTGATGTATGTAGAAGAGCGAGCAGATTTGCCGGAATGGCGGGTGTACAGCGAAAACAAAGATGTACTTGAATTGCCCATTGCGATAACGCTGAACGACTTTGTGATGGAAGAGTATGCACCTAAACTTACTATCATTGAGCGAAAAACCGGGAAATCAATTCCCGAAGAAACACCGTACTATTTTCAGCTTGCCGATAAAACACAAGAAACAGAGATAGAAGGATGGGCAGTAAAAGTAGATACATTTCTAACGGATGCGATACGCAACAGCGATAAAACATACAAAGAGATTAAAATGCCTGGGGCATGCCCGGCCGCTAAAGTAAGCGTGAAAGAAATAAAAACCGGTAAAAAGATAAGTGGGTGGGTGTGTTGTGGTAATTACGCACAACTGTATATGCCTCTAAATATAAACGATACCTACAGCTTGGTAATGACTCGCCCCGAAGCTAAGCGCTATGCGTCGGATATTGTAGTTATATCTGAATCGGGAGAAAAGAAATCGGCAATTCTGGAAGTAAACAAGCCCCTGAAAATGGGGAGTTGGACTATTTACCAGTATGGATATGACACTGATGCCGGCAAAGCATCCATGTATAGCAGCTTTGAATTAGTGTATGACCCATGGTTGAACGCAGTGTACTTTGGTATAATACTATGTGCTATTGGTAGCTTGTGTTTATTTTGGATAGGAAACAAAAAGAGAAAGGACGCAAAAAATGATTAGTTGGGATAATTTTATTTGGTTTGCCGTATCTACATTACTTTGCTGGGCAAGCGCATTTGGCTTGTTAGTGTTTAGTAATAAAATTCGGTTGGGGCAGATGCTTGCCGGGCTAGGATTTATTATTTACGGAGTATTTATAGCACTTCTCTGGTTCAATCTGGAGCGTCCACCTATGCGCACAATGGGCGAAACACGCCTTTGGTATTCGTTTTTTCTGGTATTGGTTGGATCCATTACGTATGCAAAGTGGCGATACAAATGGATGTTGAGCTACAGCCTGTTTGTGGCAATGATATTTGTTGTAGTCAATATCCTAAAACCCGAAATCCATTCAAAGAATTTGATGCCGGCTTTGCAAAGTATTTGGTTTGTACCTCATGTAACAGCCTATATCTTATCATACGCTATTTTAGGTGCAGCTACCATTGTAGGGATCAAACAACTTTATAAGTTCAACGAAAATGAAGATACAGCACTTGTTGAATTTACCGACAACCTGGTTTATGTCGGCTTTGGCATGCTCATGTTGGGTATGTTGATGGGGGCAGTTTGGGCAAAAGCTGCCTGGGGCACCTACTGGTCCTGGGATCCTAAGGAAACATGGGCCTTTGTAACCGCAGCAACTTATCTGTTTTACATTCACATACGTTGGAACAATAAATATCGGAAAACATCACTCTGGGTACTAATACTTGCCTTTACGTGTTTAATGATTACCTGGAAAGGCGTAAATTATCTACCTTCGGCCCAAAA
>OBMA010001642.1_pt1 | contig 13597 bp, 13 predicted proteins | sample 1539141 | NCBI WGS metagenome assembly OBMA01 (sample SAMEA3991484, study PRJEB22521) | metagenome | biome: anthropogenic terrestrial biome; feature: sewage plant; material: raw primary sludge | place: Sweden | collected 2012-09-26 | reverse complement strand
ATATATAAATATTATTATTATATGCTGCTCTTGTAAGCCGGAATATCTCAGCAGAATTTCTTTTCAATAATCCTGATGCATCTGTGTTTTTTTTATTTTCACTTAATAAAACCGGGGAATACATTCCCTCCGGAAACATAAGAAAATCACTTTTCTTTGCCCGTTCAATAAATAAAAGTGATTTTTTCTCATTCAATGATATTTCTTTTTCAATTTTCATCTGAGCCATTGAAAACTTCATGTCAGTTCCTCCTGCAAAATAATATTTTTAAAATGTAACAAATGCAAAAGATTTTCATATTTGATTGTATCATATTAATTATTAATCTTATGTATTAATTTTTATGTATTAAATGTGACATTATTATGTCTCTGTGTATTTGCAAAGGTCTATTCTGTGCATTATAATATCATGGCTTGAGAATAAGATTTTTATATAAATTTAATTTTATTTAACATTTACATTTATTTCACAATGCATTTATATTTACTTTAATCAATTATTTATGAATTTTATATATAATATTGATTTAAGTTATAAGGAGGATTTTTTTTGAAACATTTAGGAATAGATATTGGATCAACAACAGTGAAAATTGCTGTAATTAATGAAAAAAATGAAATTCTTTATTCAGAATATAAGAGACATTTTGCCAAAATCAAAGAAACATTAAAGGAACTGATACAGAATGCAGTAAATGCAATCGGTGATACAGAAGTAGCTCCTGACATTACCGGTTCAGGTGGTCTCGCTCTGTCGAAAGTCATTAATGTTCCTTTTGAACAAGAAGTTGTATGTGTATCATCTGCTTTAAAAGCTTATGCACCTCAAACGGATGTAGCAATAGAGCTTGGCGGTGAAGACGCAAAAATTATCTATTTTACAAAAAATGGCATTGAACAAAGAATGAATTCAGTTTGTGCCGGCGGAACAGGTTCATTTATAGACCAAATGGCTTCTTTACTTATGACTGATGCTCCTGGTCTTAATGAATATGCAAAATCTTATGATACAATTTATCCTATAGCTGCACGATGTGGTGTATTTGCAAAGACAGATATTCAGCCACTTATTAATGAGGGAGCAACTAAGCCTAATCTATCTGTATCAATTTTTCAGGCTGTTGTAAATCAGACAATTTCAGGACTTGCATGTGGTAAACCAATCAGGGGACATGTTGCATTTTTAGGAGGTCCTCTTCACTTCCTTGATCAGCTTCGTGCCCGTTTTATAGAAACTCTCAAACTTGATGCTGAACATGCTATTGTCCCTGATAATTCTCATCTTTTTGCTGCAGCCGGTGCTGCACTTCATGCTGATGAAAATATAATAACTACATTGCAGCATCTCATAGACATTCTCACTCCTGAACTTCGTATTGAAGCAGAAGTAAATCGTCTTGATCCACTTTTTAAAAACAAAGAAGATTATAATGAATTCAGCAGACGTCAATCCGGTTATAAAATTCACAGAGGTGAACTGTCTACATATAGTGGAAATGTTTTTCTGGGGATTGATGCCGGATCAACTACTACAAAGCTTGCATTAATCGGGGAAAGTGGTGAACTTTTATACGATTTTTACAGTAATAATAATGGCTCTCCTGTAAATACAGCAACAAATGCAATGAAAGATATTTATTCAAAACTGCCTTCTACCGCTCATATTGCCGGTTCATGTTCAACAGGATATGGTGAAGCCCTTTTAAAATCTGCATTCAATCTTGATTTTGGAGAAGTCGAAACAATTGCTCATTATACTGCAGCAGCTTTTTTCAATCCAAATGTTGATACCATTCTTGATATTGGCGGACAAGATATGAAATGCATCAAAATAAGTGATGGCGTTGTAGATGATGTTATGTTAAATGAATCATGTTCATCAGGATGTGGTTCATTTATCGAAACATTTGCTAAATCTCTTGATTATGAGGTTCGTGATTTTGCAAAAATTGCTCTTTTCGCAAAAAGCCCTATAGATCTGGGATCAAGATGTACTGTATTTATGAACTCTAAAGTAAAGCAGGCACAAAAAGAAGGTGCCGGTGTTGAAGATATTTCTGCAGGTCTTGCTTATTCTGTAATCAAAAATGCATTGCTTAAAGTTATAAAATTAACTGATCCAAAACAACTTGGAAAAGAAATCGTTGTTCAGGGTGGTACATTTTATAATGATGCTGTACTTCGTGCATTTGAAATTGTTTCAGGTCATGAGGCAATTCGTCCTGATATTGCCGGAATAATGGGTGCGTTTGGTGCTGCCCTTATTGCAAAGGATAATTTCAGCAGTGGTTTTAAAACAAAAACAATTTCTTCTGAAGAAATAAATAATCTAACTTATTCAACCGCTATGGCTCATTGTGGGAAATGCACAAACAATTGCCTTCTTACAATAAATACATTTACAGGTAATCGCCACTTTATAACAGGAAATCGTTGTGAACGAGGTCTGGGTTTAAAGAAAAATGCAAGTAATATGCCAAACCTTTATGAATACAAGTTCAATCGCATTTTTAATTATGAACCGCTGTCTTCTGATAAGGCTGAAAGAGGTGAAATCGGTGTACCACGTGTTCTCAACATGTATGAGAACTATCCATTCTGGTTCACATTTCTTACAAAACTTAAATACAGAGTTATTTTGTCACCTAAATCTTCAAAAAATATTTATAGTATGGGAATTGAATCAATACCTAGTGATACAGAATGCTACCCGGCTAAAATGAGTCATGGTCATGTCATGTGGCTTATTCGTAATGGAATGCATACAATATTTTATCCATGTATTCCGTATGAAATGAACGAAACACCTGATTCAAACAATCATTACAACTGCCCTATTGTCACTTCATATTCAGAAAATATAAAGAACAATATGGAAGAAATTGAAACTGAACATATTACTTATATCAGACCTTTTCTTGCCCTTGATAATCCTGAAGCATTAAAAGAAAGAATGTACAGGGAATTTTCAAAATATACAGATGTATCAAAGGAAGAAATAAACACAGCTATAGATGCTGCCTATGCTGAAGCTGAAAATGTTAAAAATGACGTAAGAAAAAAAGGTGAAGAAACTATAAAATTCATTAAAGAAAATCATAAGCTTGGTATTGTGCTTGCCGGACGTCCATATCATATTGATCCTGAAATTAATCATGGAATACCAGAACTTATTAATTCCTATGGAATTGCAGTTCTTTCTGAAGATTCGGTCGCTCATCTAGGTAAAGTTGAAAGACCTCTTATAGTTTCAGACCAGTGGATGTATCATTCACGACTTTATAAAGCTGCAAATTATGTCAAAACAAATAATAATCTGGAATTGATTCAGCTTTTTTCATTTGGATGTGGCCTTGACGCTGTAACAACTGATTGTGTTCGTGATATTCTTTCAAAATCAAATAAAATATATACAGTTCTTAAAATTGATGAAGTAAGTAATCTAGGAGCAGCCAGAATCAGAATCCGCTCTTTAATTGCTGCTGTAAAAATACGTCATAAAAAGGGATATCTACCGAAAAAATCCTCTTCTGCAATTCATAAAGTTGAGTTTACAAAAAAGATGCAGGAGGATGGATATACCGTTTTATGTCCGCAGATGTCACCAATACATTTCAAAATGCTGCAAGCTGCAATGCAGCATTTTCATGTAAATTTTGTAATGCTTCCTGATGCAGTTAAATCTACAATTAATACAGGTCTTAAGTTTGTAAATAATGATGCCTGTTATCCATCAATAATTGTTGTCGGGCAATTAATGCAGGCTATTGAATCTGGCAATTATGATATACATAAACTTGCTGTTGCAATAACTCAGACTGGCGGTGGCTGCCGTGCAACAAATTATATAGGTTTTATACGGCGTGCTCTCGAAAAATCCGGATATGGATTCATTCCTGTTGTTTCAGTAAGTGCCAGCGGAATAGAACACAATTCAGGATTTAAGATTAATCTTAAAGGATTGAAATGTGCAATGCATGCTGTTATTTATGGTGATCTTTTTATGCGTGTTGTATATCATGACAGACCATATGAAAAAGTAAAAGGTTCTGTAAATAAACTTCACAATAAATGGGAAGCAATATGCATTAAGGATTTAAAAAATGGATCTCATAACTTTTCAAAAATATGTCGTGGCATTGTTCATGCTTTTGATACAATCCCACTTGATGAATCAGTAAAAAAACCAAAGGTTGGAATTGTTGGAGAGATTCTAGTAAAATTTCTTCCTTCAGCCAACAATCATCTGGTTGATTTATTAGAATCTGAAGGAGCTGAAGCTGTAATGCCTGATCTTCTTGATTTCCTTGGTTATAGTGCATATAACAACACATATAAGTATGAATATTTAGGTAAGTCCAGAAAATCTGCAATTTATGGAAATATAGAAATTAATTTATTGGATAAAATAAGAAAACCTATGATAAAAGCACTTGAAGAAAGCAAACGTTTTGATCCTCCAACACCAATTAATACAATAGCTTCTTATGCACGACCTATTGTTTCCATCGGAAATGAAACAGGTGAAGGATGGTTTCTTACCGGAGAAATGGTTGAACTGATTCGTCATGGCACACCAAATATAGTCTGCTGTCAGCCTTTTGCATGTCTTCCAAATCATATAATCGGAAAGGGAGTTATAAAAAAACTTCGTACAGTTTATCCGGAGTCAAATATTACTCCTATAGATTTTGATCCAGGCGCATCAGAAGTAAATCAGGTAAACAGAATCAAGCTTATGCTTGCAACTGCAAAAGAAAATTTAAAAAATGAAGAAGCTATGTTAAATAACTGATAAAATGATTTTAATACATAATTTGTTAATCTAATTGAAAAATCACTAAAAAAGCACTTGGGATTTTATAAGTATAAATTCCAAGTGCTTTTTATCAATTATGATATGTTTTTTCCAATTATTTTTTATCAATTTTTTTTATATATTTAATCATTCCCGGACCCAATATTTCGTTTGGTCTTACAGTAAAACCGTTTTTAAAATAAAAATCTTCTCTCCCCTTTGCACACATAAGATCAAGCATGATTTCCTCTCCATTCGTCACAAGACTTTCTACATATGAAATCAAATATTTGATCAATGCACTTCCTACACCATTATGATGATATTCAGGAAGTACAATCAAATCCTGAATATAACATATAACAGCACCATCTCCGACAATTCTTCCCATTCCTATCAATTTATCATCTTCATTATATGCTGAAAGACAATAAATACAATTTTCCAATGCAAGTTCAGCCTGACGTTCAGTAAGTCTCTTCCAACCTACACTTTCACGCAAATTCAAATACTCATGAACAGATAATTTATCTTCGCTAAAATGAATCATAGTCTGACAGAAACCCCTCTCTTTCGAAGATAATCTTTTACGTCATTAATTTCAAATTCTTTGTAATGAAATAATGAAGCAGCAAGAGCTGCCTCAGCTCCACCGTATGTTAGAGCATCATAAAAATCATCTAATTTTCCTGCTCCGCCTGACGCTATAACAGGTATATGAACACAATCAGAAATAGCTTTTGTAAGTTCAAGATCGTATCCTGATTTTGTGCCGTCCGCATCCATACTTGTAAGAAGAATTTCACCTGCACCAAGCTCTGCTGCTTTTATTGCCCACTCAACAGCATCAATACCCATATCAAGTCTTCCGCCATTCTTATATACAGTCCAGCCATTGCCATCTTTTCTCTTTTTTGCATCTATTGCTAAAACAACACACTGACTGCCAAATTTGTCAGCCGCTTCACTCAAAAGAGTCGGATTGTCAATTGCAGCAGAATTTACTGATATCTTGTCTGCTCCTTCGCGAAGTATTGCTTTAAAATCATCGACAGTTCTTATTCCACCACCAACTGTAAATGGAATAAATACAGTTTCAGCTACACGTCTTACCATATCTGTAACAATATTTCTTTTATCCGATGAGGCCGTTATATCAAGAAATACCAATTCATCGGCACCTGCTTTATCATATGCCTTTCCACATTCTACCGGATCTCCGGCATCTTTCAAATCTACAAAATTTATTCCCTTTACAACTCTTCCATCTTTCACATCCAGACACGGAATAATTCGTTTAGTATGCATTATTTTATTTTCTCCTCATTAAGTGAAATAAAATTATTTAAAATTTTAAGCCCCGTATCCGAACTTTTTTCAGGATGAAACTGAGTTGCATAAATATTTTCATGCTGAACAGAAGCATCTATTTGCACACCATATTCTGCAGTGGCTGTTACATCGTCATGATTTTCAGCCTTCAGATAATAAGAATGAACAAAATATACATAACTGTTATTGCTTACACCATCAAAAAGTCTTGATCCACGTTTTATAGAAATATTATTCCATCCTATATGTGGTACTTTTCTTTTTCCATCATCATCAGGTATATGTAATATTTTTCCTTTTAACAATCCGAGTCCTGCAATTCCAGGAGTTTCTTCACTTTCTTCAAATAAAAGCTGAAGTCCAAGACAGATACCTAGAAAAGGCTTTCCTGTACAAACATACTTTTCTATGACGTTGTCCAGACCATAAAAGTGAAGCTTTTTCATACAGTCACCAAATGATCCTACTCCTGGAAGAATAACATGTGAACTTTCCATTATTTTTTTCGGATCTCTAGTCATCTCTGCTTTTTTGCCAAGATACTGCACGGCTTTTTCAACGCTTTTTATATTGCCTGCGTCATAATCAATTATTGAAATCATTTGTCTTGTCCTTTATTGTTGAAGTTTATATTTATAAAATCTGATTTTTAATTTTAAATTTCATTTTTTGAATCAACCAAAGCAAAAGACCCCGCTTCACAATTGTTAAAAACATAGTAAACTCGTCCATCTTCAGGTTTTATATATATATTGATTTTTTTTAAGTCTTCCGGAAGATGCCCTTTGTTTTTCCAGATATCTTTAGCCTGACATGTAATATCTTCTACATTCAGCTGTTCTCCATAAAATTCAACATATGAACTTATTTTCATAATGACCCCTCCTCATATAATGTTTTTTACACTTAATGTTTATCTTAAAAGTTAAATTTTAGATTGTCAATATAACTTGATTTTTTCTGTTCAAAATTCATATATTTATGTACAATCGGCACACTCAGTGAGATGCCCTAACGCTTCAGATATATTCATATACTGCGATATCCATCCTCTCCGTTATGTTAATGATAAATACTGGAAATTTTCTATTTTACTTGACTTTTTCTTCATCAATATCAGATTTTCCAGATAGTTCAGAAATATATATCGTATTTGCAGTATCAAGTTCAAAATAGAAAACAACACCATTTTCAATATTATATACGCCATAGTCCTTCTTATGTGATTTCATTATTGCTGCAACAATTGAAAGACCAATTCCTGAACCGCCATACTCTCTTGTTCTTGCCGTATCAGCTTTATAAAACTTTATAAATAATTTGTTAATATCTTTCTCTGCAATCTGACCTCCTTCATTAAATACATTTACTCGTACGGTATCCTTCTTCTGCTCATACCAGATTTTGATTTTTCCTGAATTTTTTACATAATGAATGGCATTAGTAAGATAATTTGTAACTACCTCTTCAATCATAAATTCATCTGCCCAAACACATTTTCCAGAATCTTCATTAAATTCTATTTCAGCATTACTCTGTTCAATAAGTATCTTTGAAGCACTTATTACATCTCTGATTAATTCAGTCAAATCAAAACGCTCAATGTTCAATTTTTCTTCTCCGAACTCAAGTTCATTAAGATCAATAAGTTTCATAACAAGAGCATTCATTTTTGATGCCTCATCTATTATAACATCCAAATAATAATTCATATTTTCCGGATCATCAGTAACACCATCTTTAAGACCTTCAGAATATCCCTGAATCAAAGCAATCGGAGTCTTTAATTCATGAGAAACATGTGAAAGAAATTCCGAACGCATTTCTTCTATATGTTCTTTTTCTTTAATATCTTTTGACAGCTCAAGATTTGCCGATTTTAATTCAGAAATGCTTTTTTCCAATTTGGATGACATCTCATTCATACTTATTGCAAGTGTACCAATTTCATCATTAGTATTCACAGGAATCTTTACATCAAAATCCAATTTTGACATTTTCTTTGCTGCTTTCGACATTTGAATAATCGGATTTGTATATCTGTTTGAAATTAAAATGGCAGCCATAACTTCAATAAAAAGAAGTCCACTTGAAATAAGCATATATAATCTTGCTGCAAAATTTATATCATTATGCACTTGTTCAACCGGAGCACGAAGAACAATAATATCGCCATTATCAAGAAGACCGACGAGATCAAAATAACTCCCGGTCTCAAATGAATTATCCTCGCTGAATAATTGACTATCAGATCCTGAATCAGTACCTTCTTTTGAATCTTCATCAGTAACAGTATTTTGTGTTATTTCATATTTTAAATCTGATTTTTTGAATTCTCCCACATCAAAATTATTAACAATAGAACGTACTGCAAGTGCAACTCTCGTATTCAATTTAACAGATGTATATACTTTTGTAGTTTTGGGATCAAGTACAAATATTGCACATGTAGACGGATTTTCAACATATCCGTACAAACTTCCAATTTCATCATTTTCAAGCAAATTAACATTATTTTCATCACTGAAAAATGAATTACATGATTCATAAGTCGTTACAAGCCCGCTTTTTGCGTGTGCAATATAAAATTTTTCAATAAAATTATAACAAATAATCCAGGCCATACCTATTGTAATCAATGTAAAAACAGCAACAATAAATGCCATTTTCAAACGAATTGAGCAATGATTCCATTTTCCCTCAAGTGTGCCTCTTTTTATTTTTGGCATTTTATCACCTCTGATTGCACCTATCACAAACATCTCAAATAAATATACTGCATATTAAAATTTCTGATAGCAAAATATTCGAATCAGATAATATTTTAATACATTAATATTTTAATCCAAAATCTCAAATTTATATCCCAAAGCCCAGATTGTTGTAATATATTTTCCTTTTTTCCCTAGCTTTGCACGAAGTTTTTTTACATGTGTATCTATTGTACGTGCATCACCAAAATAATCATAGTTCCAAACATTATTTAGAATCTTTTCACGTGAAAGAGCTACTCCCTGATTTACCATAAAATAATCAAGCAGTTCAAACTCCTTAAATGAAAGATCAATAGGTTTTCCATCAACTGTACAAAGATGAGCAGCTCTGTCGAGAACTATTCCATTTGCTTCAATTTTTGATTTTTCCTGATTAGAATTTGTTCTACGAAGAACAGCTTCTATTCGTGCTACAAGAATTTTAGGACTGAATGGTTTTGTTATATATTCGTCTATTCCAAGTTCATACCCCTTTAGTTCATTCTGTTCCTCTGCTTTTGCAGTAAGCATAATAATCGGAACCTTAGAAATCTTTCGAATAACTGCACTGGTTTCATATCCATCCATTTTTGGCATCATAACATCCATAATTATAAGTGAAATATCATTCATTGATGTAAAAATATCATAAGCCTGCTGACCATCTCCAGCTTCAACAACAATAAACCCATCCTTTACAAGAAAATCCCGGACAAGTTTTCTCATTCTCGGTTCATCGTCAACCACCATTATCTTTGTATCTGCCATAATTTTACCTCCTAAATATAGCTGTATTATTTAAATGAATTCTAATATAATTATTTTTGATTCAATGAAAACATTATGTTAGTATTTTTTCTTAAGATAATGTATCAGATAAATTTGTCAATTTTGTGAAAGATATCACTATAAAAAAAAAAAACGGTGGTCAGTACAACACAGAACCACCGTCTTTTTATATAAATATTAAAATTTATTCTGCACTTGTCGGTGTTGCATCTGAAAGTGTAGATAAGACTGCATCTGTAAGTGTTGCAGTCTGAAGTGTTCCATTAAGTGTAATTCCATTTGAATCACATAATGCTTTTAAATCATCTTCATATTGTTTCAAATAATACATTGAATCATTCATTTTGGTAACGGCATTATCAAGCTGAGTACTGTCTGCCGTTTTCAAAGCATTAACTACATATTGAATTGCAGCTCTCTGGCACTTTGCACTGTTTTCATAAGAATTTTTAAGATTCTGAACAGACTGATTAGAATAGTTAAGAGCATCTAAATTAGAAAGATACTTATCATATGAAGGAAGCGCTTCAGTTTCAAGTTTAGTCTCCCATGCATCTGATTCTGATGCATCAGAAACTGATGCTGTTGCAAAATAAGAATTATATATCTCAACTGCCTTATCTCTGTCAGATGCAATACCCGGAAGATCCTTACTTACCATCTTTGTAAGTTCCTGCTCAACACTTGCTCCCGTTGATTCTGTTGTTACTGCAGTTTTCTTACCACATCCGGCGAGAGAAAGAACTAATGTCATAATAAGTAATCCTGCAAATAATTTATTCTTCATAATTATCTCCTTAAATTAAAATTCAACTCCGATATTATACATCATGTAACTTAAAATGTGAATATTACACTTTGTCAATTTTAAGTGTCAATGTTTATTTTTTAATTTGCTGTTTTTGTCGGTAAAAAATTCCGGGTGTTTTTCAACAAATATTTTATATAAATCAGGTCTTTTTATCTTCGTTCTCTCTAATGCTTTCTCAAATCTGAAGTCGTCTATCTTTTTTGTATTTCCGGAAAGAAGTACTTCTGGGACATGATGTCCTCTGAAATTCTCCGGGCGTGAATATTGAGGGCACTCAATCAAATCATTATAAAATGTTTCATATACGGCACTTTCATCACATCCAAGTGCTCCAGGCAATAATCTGGTAACAGCATCCATAATTATCATAGCAGCAATTTCGCCACCAGTTAAAACAAAATCACCAATTGAAACTTCTGCGGGATTAATAATTTCAATTGCTCTTTCATCAATACCTTCGTAATGTCCACATAAAAAGATAATATTATTATCATTTGAAAGGGCTTTTGCCATAGGTTGATCAAATTTCTTTCCTTGCGGTGACATATACAAAACCCTTGTTCCATTATCAGTTCCACATTTTTTTATTACATCTTCATAACATCTGATTACCGGTTCCGCCTGCATAAGCATTCCCGCTCCGCCGCCATAGATATAATCATCAACCCTGCGATTTTTATTTAACGTATAATCCCGTATATTAATTGCATTCAGATTTATAATTCCATTTTTCAATGCTCTTCCCGTTATACTGGCATTCATATAATTTTCAATTATTTCGGGAAAAAGTGTCATCACTGTGAAATTCATTACATTCCCCTTATTAAATGTAATACTACCTTTTTTTCTTTTAAATAGACTTTATTTATAAATTCAGGATTAGCAGGAACCATATGTTCATTACCTTGTTCATCTATAATAATAAGAACTATTCCTGCACCTGTTTCAATATAATCAGTTATCTTACCAAATTCTTCATCAGATTCATTATAAGCCTTAAGCCCGATTATATCTGATATAAAATACTCATTTTCAGAAAGCTTTTCAGCATGATTTCTGTCAACATAAATTTCTTTTTTTCGTAAAAGTTCACTTTCATTTCTTGTTTTTATGTCTTCAAAACCAAGAATTACCATTTTTTTAAAATATTTTACAGAAATAACCTTTTTTTCAACCATAACGTTTTTTTCTTTAAACCAGCATGTTGAAAGTGAAGAAAACCTATGAATATCATCGGTTGTAGGATAAACATTCACTTCCCCCTTTATTCCATGTGGTGACGCAATTACGCCTATCTTTATATATGAATTATCTTTTTCAGCCAAATCATTTCCTCACTAATTTTTAACATTAAAATCATTATATCAGTAATTTCTTCTGGTTAAATCAATCTCTAAATTAATATTTCTTCTAATACAAAGGAAAGCCGTGGACGCATCCACGGCTTAATTCCTTAGCATTATCTGATATCTACGATAACTTTTTTGTCACCTTTCAACGCCGCTGCTTTAACAACAGTACGGATAGCCTTTGCAATTCTTCCTCCCTTACCTATAACTTTACCCATATCATCCGGGGCAACTGTAAGTTCGATATTAATTGTATTATCATCCGAAGTTTCTGTTACAACGACTTGATCGGGCTGATTTACCAGAGATTTTGCAATCAGTTCAACAAGTTCTTTCATTCTAAACCTCCAGATGAAAAACTATTTCTCAATAATTCCTGCCTGCTTTAAGAGTCTTGCAACAGTCTCTGTAGGTTGAGCTCCATTCTGAATCCATTTTTTTGTTTTATCTGAATCAACATTAAATTCACTTGGTTCCTTACTAGGATCATATGTTCCAATCTGCTCAATTACACTTCCTGATCTTGAAACCTTAGAGTCAGCAACTACAACTCTGTAAAAAGGATGTTTCTTGTATCCAAGTCTTCTTAATCTGATCTTTACTGCCATTTTTATTTCCTCCATGAAATATAATAAAATTATTAAAAACCAAACGGCATTTTAAATTTGCCGTGTTTTTTCTTACCCATCATGCCAGATAACTGTTTCATCATTTTCTTCGACTCATTAAACTGTTTAAGAAAACGATTTACCTCCGACATATCCAACCCGCATCCTTTAGCAATACGCTGTTTCCTGCTGACATTTATCAGATCAGGATTTGACCTTTCCTCTTTTGTCATAGAATATATTATTGCTTTGGGATGTTCAAGCATCGAAGGATCAACTTCTACATTTCCGACTTTTGAACCAAGCCCTGGAAACATAGAAATCAAATCATTAATATCTCCCATTTTGTTTAATTGATCCATCTGTGTAAGATAATCATTAAAATCAAATGATGCTTTTTTGATTTTCTGTTCCATTTCAGCAACCTGATTTGCATCAACAGCTGCTTCAGCCTTTTCAATAAGGCTTTCAACATCTCCCATACCAAGGATACGACTAGCCATCCTGTCAGGATAAAATGGCTGAAAATCTGTAAGCTTCTCACCCATTCCAACATACATAATAGGTTTCCCTGTCACAGCCCTTATTGAAAGTGCTGCACCGCCCCTTGTATCGCCATCAAGTTTTGTCAGAATGATGCCGTCTATTCCTATTTCTTCATTAAATGTTTTTGCAACATCAACAGCATTCTGACCTGTCATTGAATCAACCGTAAGCAGCGAATAATTAACTGTAACGGCTTCTTTTATATCTTTCAGTTCCTGCATCATGTTATCATCTATCTGCAGCCGTCCGGCTGTATCAATAAAAACCATATCAAGACTGTTTTTCTTCGCATGTTCAATTGATGCCTTTACTATATCAACCGGCTTTACATCTGTACCCATTGAAAATACAGGAACTTCAACCTTTTTACCATTTGTCATCAACTGCTCAATTGCAGCCGGACGATATATATCACACGCCACAAGAAGTGGCTTTTTACCTTTATTTTTAAATTGTGATGCAAGTTTTGCCGCTGTTGTAGTTTTACCTGCACCCTGTAAACCACACATCATAACAATAGTTATATTATTACCTGTCAATGGTACAAGCGGCGTAATTTCCGATCCCATAAGTGAAACAAGTTCATCACGAACAATCTTAATCACCAT
>OBMA010001638.1_pt1 | contig 13607 bp, 7 predicted proteins | sample 1539141 | NCBI WGS metagenome assembly OBMA01 (sample SAMEA3991484, study PRJEB22521) | metagenome | biome: anthropogenic terrestrial biome; feature: sewage plant; material: raw primary sludge | place: Sweden | collected 2012-09-26 | reverse complement strand
GAGCAAAGGTCAATGGAGTTAAGACAACTTGACCCAAGTTGATGGCTTGACGTGGAACACCAGCTTTTGGACCGTCAATCAAAACCTATAATAATTATAACAAATAATTTAAAAAAATTATTCATAAAAGTTGTTAGTAAACGAAATTTTTCAAAACGATGGAAGGCATGGTTTAATATTTGAGGAAACATGGTCAGGCTCTTTAAGAATTAACTGCGCAAATATGGGTCATCACCTTTCTGAAACTAGGTAAGCTGCTAGCAAAATAAATAAATAATCCACTATAGGCCACTCCAACAGGGAAATAAAGACTTTTTTGTATCTCTATCGCAATGTGTATTTTCACATTTACTTATCGTTTACAAGTAGCTTCATTCATGGTAACGGATTGGATATTTGCCAGCACTTTTTCGTAGCCTAAATCTCATTCCTCGTTCATTTCCCTCCTCAAATCGATGATAGGTTTTCCGGATTTAACATACCTTCTTTTGGTCAATAATTTCGACGATAGCGGCCAATTTACCTGCGGATTGACCCTTCTTGATCAAAACCACACGGCCAACTTCGACTAATCTCCAGTTAGAAGCCTTGACAATAGAATCGGTGGACATTGTTTATTTTATTTTTCACGACTCTCTTTGTTCACTAAGACAAACAATTAAATTTGTTATACAATCGGCAGACCTGATCAACTTAACCTTAGATTACTTTTTTTTCAGTTCAATAGTACTCGACGAGTACGAAGGGCAGTCCACTGAAAGCTCTACGCTCTCTCCGTTGCCAATTGGGCTGAGAATGGAAACACTGCGCGCTGAAGGGAAACCCGATTATGGAAAAATGCACGCAGCTGCAAGCAGCAATCTCTCGTAAACCGCTCTTTTCCGGGCGGAAAGTTAGGCCGACACCTGTTTGAAGCTTCATAAAATGCAAAATCGAAAAAAAATTGATAACGGACACTCAAAATTTGATATTTCACACATATTATGTATGTGATGTCATGATGTAAAAATAGTGTATGGGTGTATTTGCGCTGTCAATTATTTTACTCAGAGTATAGTTACATTCTGGCAAGAATTTGCTGGTTTTGTCTTTTTTTACTTCACAACTAATGCTGGATTTTTTTATTTAAACCTAATTTCTTCAGTGAACTCCAATGTGTATTCATGTTTGATTTTAAAAGCTTCAATTTTAAAAGCTTCAATTTTAAATATCCGATGACTGTTAATCGCAGCTGCTAGTGAGATGACTGACAAAAGGTTCAGTAGAAACATAAAATATATAACAAATGTGTTGAGAATGATAGTATGATACAGTGGTATCATATTTCGTTCCTATTTGAGGTACCAGTAGTTCTTATCAAGAAGATTCAATGAGAAAGGTAACTGAATGATGATATAATTTGCGATCTAGGGCTAATCACTTGGAACACCGCCATGTTCTATATGGGTGATTAGCGAAGTGCGAAAAATTTTTTATCTGATATTTTCCTTGAACAATATTTCTAATAACACTTGCGTTGTTGCAACTGGCAGATTAACCATGTTGTTCAATATTCCTTCCTTGTATATGGGAGAACATCTTGAGGCAATGTTTAGAATTTAAAAATGTGTGCTCCCTTAAACTACGCTACTCAGAAAGGATCTTCGTGTGTACGGTAACTGACCAATGAATATTGTGCGGTAAGTATCTTATGTTTCTTGTTGCTGAATGTACGGTTCATGCAGTAAATTAGCTACTCTAGTTTTCTTGTTATTGCAAGAAGCCGCGCATTGCTACATGCAGAAAAAAAAAGAGGAAATAATATAAGGTATATCATTAAGAAGGATACTGGAAGAACTCAACAAGGAGAGAACGGTAGAAAGGTAATATATAATCATCATAGCGATGTCAAATTCTAGGTATTCTCAGACCGAATCAAACGTATGTAAATCACCGGCAACACGCATAGGTGTTTAGAATGGGACCTAGCTTGCTATATGGATGTTATAAGCTACTAACTATTGCTTCTGTACACCGGATGAGCAGATGTATCATCCCTTCATGTACATGTACTTTAAACAGAATGATAGGAAACTAGAGGGGTTAGCCAATAAATTAGCTACATTCAGAAACATAAACCAAGAGATTGGAGACCGAGCGGTCTCTGACAGTTCTGTCATAAACCAAATGACAGATTCATTGGGATCGATGTTTACCGATATCAAAAATTCGTCCTCAAGGTTAACCCGATCATTAAAGGCTGGTAATAGCATATGGAGAATGGTGGGTTTGGCGTTATTAATATTCTTCATTCTATATACCCTGTTTAAGTTATTTTAGTGAGCCAATCAAGCCAAAAATAAATAATGTACATAGATGTATTCAATTTAAGAAATAGGAAGAGAATGGAATAAGGCAGGCATGAAATTTCATTTGCCTTCTGCCGCATTCTTACCCAATCTATAACTGCCAATCGCACTACCCCAGTTAATTTTGGATCTCGTGACTGGTAATCTTCTTCTTAAGGCCTTAAACTGTTTTTCGTTCAAGTCGAAAAATGAAAGATCTAGATCATTTTCAAAATTCGTCTCAATATCCCTTATTGTGCAAACAACGTCATCAACGTTAGATTGATTGATATCCTTCCCAGACTGGAAACTAACGTTACCGTCTTCGTAATAGTGGACTTGCGTAGAGATTTGACCGGATAACTCCCTGGTCTCCAAATCGTAGATGTAGCTTGATCTCCAATGGCCGTTCCAGAAATTGTTTGGATTATATTTGGTGCTAACAATAATAGTAGAAATTTTACTTATTTCCTCAGGGACTGGGTAAACAGCAAAACTGACATCACCTGGAAAGCTCTGAAGAAGATATTCGTGCAATTTATCGTGCAGTTCTTTCAATTGCCCTTTCTCTATCTTTGCATGCGTGAACTCATATGGTTCAATGTCAAGGCCCTTGCGCTCTAAATGGTTAACTGAAAATATTACGGAATTTACGGGATCAAAAAACTTTGCTCCTTCCTTGTTGTATTTGGAAATAATTACAGAGTTCCCGTTGACTTCTATAGGGATGCAATTCTGCACGTTGTAATTCTCAATAGCATCCAAAATAGTATTTTTGGAGTTTTCACTTGTGATCTTGATTAGATCGTCGTATACTTCCCTTAATTCTCCTGGAGGGCTGTCATTGATGATCTTGTTGATGACCTCTTCGAATTTACTACTAGACATTTTCTGTCGCTCTTATGATCCGTTGGATTAACGGTCTGAATAGTACCTTACAGTTGCTAACACCTTCCTATACTCAAATCCAGTACTAGCCACTGTAAAATCAGTATTCCAATAGGAAGAAAAAGGGGATCATAACCCGGCTATCGTATCACATGATAGTCACGTGCAGTGATTATCACGTGATCCGAACTGTTGTGAAAAAACGCGACGCGAAAAAAAAAATGCTGGGCTTCAACAGGAAAAAGACCAGGAATGAAAAATAGTTGGAAAGGAAACAACTGTCTTTTCCGGTCATTCCAACAAAGTTGCTAGATCCGCGGAACCATTTTCGTCATTTTTTTTTTTTCACTCTTTTTTCTCATATCGGTGGGCATTGTACCTGATCATGCTAGACAAATAACGTGGGAGGAGGGAGAAAGTATTGGAATCTAGACAAAGATTTTTAAGTTATTTTTCTATTGTTTCCCTCCTTGGCCTGTTGCATCCCGTTTTGTTTTATTTACTTGCTTTTTTTTTTTCTTATTTATTTATTTATTTATTTATTGTTATTTGGCTATTGTATTCCGTGAACCCGTTTTTCTGCTACATCGGCTTTATAATCCGGACCTGATTTAAGTTAAAACTACAGTTTCTTGTTCGTTACCGTTTTTCTGTTCCATACAGATATTTTTGTCGGTTGATCGCTATTGTTTTTATTATTCATACCTCCGGTAAACATTTAGATAGACACAGTATCAATAAACAAGAGCTATGTCGACAATAAAGCCAAGCCCTTCAAACAACAATTTGAAAGTGAGGTCAAGACCAAGACGCAAGTCTTCCATAGGTAAGATCGACCTCGGGGACACTGTACCTAGTTTAGGTACTATGTTCGAGACAAAAGAATCTAAAACGGCTGCTAAAAGGCGTATGCAGAGATTATCTGAAGCCACCAAAAATGATAGCGACCTGGTCAAGAAAATCTGGTTTTCATTCCGAGAGATAAGTTACCGTCATGCCTGGATAGCTCCGTTGATGATTTTAATCGCGGTATATAGTGCCTATTTCACTTCTGGTAACACTACAAAGACAAATGTGTTACATAGATTTGTCGCTGTGTCATACCAAATAGGTGATACCAACGCATATGGTAAAGGTATTAACGATTTGTGCTTTGTATTTTACTATATGATTTTTTTCACATTCTTACGTGAATTCCTAATGGATGTTGTCATTAGACCGTTCGCTATTAGGTTACACGTCACTTCTAAGCACAGAATAAAAAGAATCATGGAACAAATGTACGCTATTTTCTACACCGGTGTTTCCGGTCCTTTCGGGATATATTGTATGTACCATTCGGATTTATGGTTTTTCAACACAAAGGCAATGTACAGAACATATCCAGATTTCACTAATCCCTTCTTATTCAAGGTATTCTATTTGGGTCAAGCTGCATTTTGGGCTCAACAAGCCTGCATTCTTGTATTGCAACTAGAAAAGCCAAGAAAAGATCATAACGAGTTGACTTTCCATCATATTGTTACTTTACTATTGATTTGGTCTTCCTACGTATTTCATTTCACTAAAATGGGACTGCCAATCTATATCACAATGGATGTTTCTGATTTTCTTTTGTCATTCTCCAAAACTCTAAATTATTTGGACTCTGGATTGGCATTTTTTTCTTTTGCTATCTTTGTTGTTGCGTGGATTTATTTGCGTCATTACATAAATTTAAAGATCCTATGGTCAGTTTTAACGCAATTTCGCACGGAAGGTAACTATGTCTTGAATTTTGCCACTCAGCAATATAAATGTTGGATTTCCTTACCAATTGTCTTTGTATTGATAGGCGCTTTGCAATTAGTGAATCTTTATTGGCTGTTCCTTATTTTTAGAGTTCTTTACAGGATTCTATGGAGAGGTATTCTCAAGGATGACAGAAGTGATAGCGAATCAGACGAAGAAAGTGATGAAAGTTCCACTACTCCAACTGACAGTACTCCAACGAAAAAGGATATTTGAAGGAAAACGGTGTTTTTAAGTAGTATACCATTACACATTAATTCTTTTACGGTCCTGCTCTCACGTTCTTCCTTATTGGTTTATGTAAACAGGTATTTTTATAGTATTCTTTTTCAGACATACAGTGTTATCTTTTTTTCTTGCTTTCGTGCCGCTAAAGAGCTGTGAAGATCAAAAGTGATTTACGCTTAGTTAGCATGAATATAAATTCTCAGTTGAAAAGAAGCTATGTTACATTTATGAGCGTTGCTTTAGTATATCTATACAAAAAAAAGAAATTTTTATACAATGGTCTATTAAAAAAGGCTTCCAAATAATAGTTCAGCTTATTCCATGTTGATGTTAGTGCTTTCAACAGTGGAGCTATCGTTGTCATAGTAGGCCGACACCTTGACTTTGAATTCAGAAGCAGCGATACCGAATTGTTTCAGTATTAAAGCTTGACGAACATCTAATTTTTCTCCTTCAGTGCAAACTAAATATGGACTGTCAATGGTGATCTTACCAGCTTTGATTTTAGTTGGAATTTCAAATTTGTTTCTCATAGTTGGCTCTAAAGAATGAATCATTGGAACATCTTCCTCAGCTGGAATTTGACCACCACGTGAGTAGACAATGCCCTCAGGAATTGTAAATGTTAGTGGTGCTTTCGTGTTCGGTCTTGAATAGTCTGAACGAACGTATGACTTAAAGTATTCCTTGACAGTGTTGACATCCTCATCAGTGAACAATAAACCAGTGACACCGCTACAAAGCTTACTCAATTGATACAGATTTTCTTTGTATTCTTCTTCCCTCTTTTCTCCCAATGCTTTTTGTAAAACTTTCCTCTTACCCATAATTAACTTAGAGCCTGCCCAAGATGTTCTGATTTCTTGTAAAACTGGAGTTCTTACGTCGTCAAGATGTAGGACCCAGACGTATCTATAAGTATCTAAGGCTTCCCTCACTTCATCGAAAATTCTTTCTTTATTTTCTCTGCCCTTTTTATCGGTTTGTGCTAAAGTGACTAGCTTGGAACGTTTTGATCTTGGCATGATTCAACTATAATAAATCTTTTATGGACGATAGACAGTGATGTACGTATAGCAAAAGGAATCAGCTCTGCTTAGCCAAAGTACTACAAATATTTGCAACTTTTCAAAAGCTCATCGCATTTTTCTGGAAAAAAATTTTTTCTTTCACCTTCGCCGGGTAAAGTCCTAATGGTTGGGTTTTCTGAACTGAAATCAAATTGTGGGATCATAGCCAACAGTAGTTGGAAAGGGGAATAGCTTTGATCATACCCAGGGAAAGACCACTTTCTGGGATCGATACTTTCCTTTCTGTGTGCTTTATTAACAACAATATATCTCAGGTGTGAAAATTTTGGATAAACATTTAAAATAGAAGAGTAGCCAAGCATGTCTGAAAATAATTCGCACAACCTTGATGAACATGAGTCCCATAGCGAAAACAGTGATTATATGATGGATACGCAGGTAGAAGATGACTATGATGAGGATGGCCATGTACAGGGTGAGTACTCTTATTATCCTGATGAAGATGAAGATGAACATATGCTTTCTAGCGTCGGAAGTTTTGAGGCAGATGATGGTGAAGATGACGATAACGATTACCATCATGAAGATGATTCTGGACTTTTATATGGATATCATAGAACTCAGAATGGCAGTGACGAAGACAGAAATGAAGAAGAAGATGGACTTGAACGTTCTCACGATAATAATGAATTTGGCAGCAACCCCCTACATTTACCTGACATTTTGGAAACATTCGCACAAAGACTAGAACAAAGAAGACAAACAAGTGAAGGACTTGGGCAACACCCGGTTGGAAGAACACTACCCGAGATTTTATCGATGATTGGAGGAAGGATGGAGAGGAGCGCAGAGAGTTCGGCAAGGAATGAGCGGATTTCTAAATTGATAGAGAATACTGGGAATGCCTCCGAGGATCCTTATATTGCAATGGAGAGTTTAAAAGAACTTTCTGAAAACATATTAATGATGAATCAAATGGTTGTCGATAGAATTATACCGATGGAAACCTTAATAGGTAATATAGCTGCCATACTCTCTGATAAAATTTTACGGGAAGAATTAGAATTACAAATGCAAGCTTGTAGATGCATGTATAATCTTTTTGAGGTCTGCCCTGAATCTATTTCAATAGCTGTTGATGAACACGTTATACCAATTTTACAAGGAAAATTGGTAGAGATCAGTTACATTGACCTCGCAGAACAAGTTTTAGAAACGGTGGAATATATTTCTAGAGTACATGGGAGAGACATTTTAAAAACGGGCCAATTATCAATCTACGTCCAATTCTTCGATTTTTTAACTATACATGCGCAGAGGAAGGCTATCGCAATTGTTTCGAACGCCTGTAGCAGTATCCGAACGGATGACTTTAAGACCATTGTTGAAGTACTTCCAACGCTGAAGCCAATTTTCTCGAATGCGACAGACCAACCAATATTAACCAGGCTTGTAAATGCCATGTACGGTATTTGCGGGGCGTTGCATGGGGTTGACAAATTTGAGACTTTGTTTTCGTTGGATTTAATCGAAAGAATAGTTCAGCTAGTTTCTATTCAGGATACCCCCTTGGAGAATAAACTGAAATGTTTGGATATTTTAACCGTATTAGCGATGAGTAGTGATGTACTTTCAAGAGAACTGAGAGAGAAAACTGACATTGTCGACATGGCAACACGATCATTCCAGCATTATAGTAAAAGTCCTAACGCAGGGTTACATGAAACACTGATTTATGTCCCAAACAGTTTATTGATTAGCATTTCTAGATTTATAGTTGTATTGTTTCCTCCCGAGGATGAAAGAATACTGTCAGCGGATAAATATACCGGAAATAGCGACCGTGGCGTAATTTCTAACCAGGAAAAGTTTGATTCCCTAGTTCAATGTCTAATTCCAATTCTCGTTGAAATTTATACAAATGCTGCTGACTTTGACGTAAGAAGATACGTACTTATTGCTTTACTGAGGGTTGTATCATGCATAAATAATTCCACAGCAAAGGCAATCAATGATCAACTTATTAAGTTAATCGGATCTATCCTGGCCCAAAAAGAAACAGCGTCTAACGCTAATGGTACTTACTCATCAGAAGCTGGTACACTGTTGGTTGGTGGTCTCTCGTTGCTTGACTTAATTTGTAAAAAGTTTTCCGAACTGTTCTTTCCTTCCATCAAAAGAGAGGGCATTTTTGATTTGGTTAAGGATTTGTCTGTGGATTTCAATAACATTGATTTAAAGGAAGACGGGAATGAAAATATTTCACTTTCTGACGAAGAAGGGGATTTGCATAGCAGTATTGAGGAATGTGATGAGGGTGATGAAGAATATGATTACGAATTTACTGATATGGAAATTCCTGATTCAGTAAAACCAAAGAAAATTTCAATACACATTTTCAGAACTCTATCTCTAGCTTATATTAAAAACAAGGGTGTGAACCTAGTTAATAGAGTACTTTCTCAGATGAACGTTGAGCAAGAAGCAATAACAGAGGAGCTCCATCAAATCGAAGGCGTTGTTTCTATTTTAGAAAATCCTTCCACTCCGGACAAAACTGAAGAGGATTGGAAGGGAATTTGGTCTGTTTTAAAAAAATGTATTTTCCATGAAGATTTCGACGTGTCAGGTTTCGAATTTACTTCTACAGGGCTAGCTTCCTCCATAACTAAAAGAATTACATCCTCAACGGTATCCCATTTCATTCTTGCTAAATCATTTTTAGAGGTATTTGAGGATAGTATTGACAGATTTTTAGAAATCCTACAATCTGCTCTCACAAGGCTGGAGAATTTCTCTATAGTTGATTGCGGTTTACACGATGGTGGTGGTGTATCTTCACTGGCTAAAGAGATAAAAATTAAGTTGGTTTATGATGGCGATGCAAGCAAAGATAATATTGGTACTGATTTATCATCTACTATCGTTTCGGTCCATTGCATAGCTTCTTTTACCTCACTTAATGAGTTTTTGAGACACAGAATGGTAAGAATGCGTTTTTTGAATTCATTAATCCCAAACCTTACATCTTCCAGTACCGAAGCTGATAGGGAAGAAGAAGAAAATTGCTTGGATCATATGAGAAAAAAGAACTTTGACTTTTTTTATGATAATGAAAAAGTTGACATGGAGTCTACAGTATTTGGTGTGATATTTAATACATTCGTCAGGCGAAATCGTGACTTAAAAACTTTATGGGATGATACACATACAATCAAATTTTGCAAAAGTTTAGAAGGTAACAATAGAGAGAGTGAGGCAGCCGAGGAAGCTAATGAGGGGAAAAAGTTAAGAGATTTTTATAAAAAAAGAGAATTCGCACAGGTTGATACTGGATCTTCAGCGGATATTCTGACATTGCTGGATTTTCTACATAGCTGCGGTGTTAAAAGCGACAGTTTTATCAACTCAAAACTAAGCGCTAAGCTCGCTAGACAACTAGATGAACCATTGGTAGTAGCAAGTGGAGCTTTGCCGGATTGGTCACTATTTTTGACCAGGAGATTCCCATTTTTGTTTCCGTTTGATACCAGGATGCTTTTCCTACAATGTACTTCATTTGGTTACGGAAGATTGATTCAACTTTGGAAGAATAAGAGTAAAGGCTCGAAAGATTTAAGGAATGACGAAGCTTTACAACAACTTGGGAGAATTACTAGGCGTAAGCTGCGGATTTCAAGAAAAACAATATTCGCTACCGGTCTCAAGATTTTATCCAAGTACGGAAGTAGCCCTGACGTACTGGAAATTGAATATCAAGAAGAAGCAGGAACAGGTTTAGGACCGACTTTGGAATTTTACTCCGTAGTTTCCAAGTATTTTGCAAGAAAGTCGTTAAATATGTGGCGTTGTAACTCTTATAGTTACAGAAGCGAAATGGATGTTGATACTACTGACGATTATATTACCACTTTATTGTTCCCAGAGCCCCTCAACCCGTTTTCCAATAATGAAAAAGTTATTGAACTTTTTGGATATTTGGGGACATTTGTTGCCAGATCGTTGCTTGATAATAGAATTCTTGACTTTAGATTTAGCAAAGTCTTTTTTGAGTTATTGCACAGAATGTCTACGCCCAATGTGACGACAGTGCCGAGCGACGTTGAAACCTGTCTGTTAATGATCGAATTGGTAGATCCGTTACTCGCAAAATCCCTTAAATACATAGTAGCGAATAAGGATGACAATATGACCCTAGAATCGTTGTCCTTGACATTTACCGTTCCTGGAAATGATGACATTGAGTTGATTCCGGGGGGTTGTAATAAATCCTTGAACTCTTCTAATGTTGAAGAATATATCCATGGCGTTATCGACCAAATATTAGGTAAGGGCATTGAAAAACAGTTAAAAGCATTTATTGAAGGTTTTTCAAAGGTGTTTTCCTATGAGAGGATGCTAATACTTTTTCCGGATGAATTAGTGGATATTTTCGGACGAGTTGAGGAAGACTGGTCTATGGCAACTTTATACACAAACTTGAACGCTGAACATGGCTATACAATGGATTCTTCAATCATTCATGATTTTATATCAATAATATCCGCGTTTGGTAAGCATGAAAGAAGATTATTTTTGCAATTTTTAACGGGATCTCCCAAGCTTCCAATTGGGGGATTTAAAAGTTTGAACCCAAAGTTTACAGTTGTGTTAAAGCATGCTGAAGATGGCCTAACAGCAGACGAATATCTACCAAGTGTAATGACATGTGCTAATTATTTGAAATTGCCGAAGTATACTAGCAAAGATATTATGCGGTCTCGTCTTTGTCAAGCCATTGAAGAGGGTGCAGGAGCTTTTCTACTTTCCTAAATTTTAGTTACTTTTTCTATTTAAGTTTTATATGACTTCAAAATTATTTCTTAAGATACAAAAAATGGATGGAATCAGACTAAATTTCTTCGGATTATCCGTACTTTTCTCATTTTTTTGTTTCAACTGGCGATTCCATATTTGTTTATCCATTGCATACAACGAAGGCTTACGGTTATACAGTCTAAAGCTAAAAAAGATAGTAATATGTCGACAGCACAGAAAGCTAAGATATTGCAACTCATCGATTCCTGCTGCCAAAATGCAAAAAGCACACAACTGAAATCTTTATCATTTGTTATTGGAGCAGTAAATGGCACGACGAAAGAAGCTAAAAGAACCTACATTCAAGAACAGTGTGAATTTTTGGAGAAGTTACGACAACAAAAGATAAGAGAGGGAAGAATTAACATATTGTCTATGGATGCTGGTGTTTCTAACTTTGCTTTCTCTAAGATGCAATTGCTCAATAATGATCCGCTCCCTAAAGTACTAGACTGGCAAAAGATAAATCTAGAGGAGAAATTTTTTCAAAACCTCAAAAAGTTAAGCTTGAATCCTGCTGAAACTTCTGAGCTTGTATTTAACCTTACGGAGTATTTATTTGAATCTATGCCGATACCAGATATGTTTACAATTGAAAGGCAACGTACCAGAACTATGTCTTCGAGGCATATTTTAGACCCAATTTTAAAAGTGAATATTCTCGAACAGATTCTTTTCTCTAACTTGGAAAATAAAATGAAGTATACGAATAAAATACCGAATACGTCCAAGTTGAGGTATATGGTATGTTCGTCCGATCCACATCGGATGACTTCATATTGGTGCATTCCAAGAGAAGAGACACCGACCAGTTCAAAAAAGTTAAAATCTAACAAACATAGCAAAGATTCTCGAATAAAGCTAGTGAAAAAAATACTTTCAACCTCAATACTAGAAGGTAATTCAACTAGTTCTACAAAACTGGTCGAGTTCATAGGAGTTTGGAATAATAGGATAAGAAATGCCCTTACCAAAAAAAAAAGTTTCAAGCTATGTGATATACTAGAGATCCAAGATAATTCGGGGGTGAGAAAAGATGACGATTTGGCAGATTCATTCCTCCATTGTTTGTCTTGGATGGAGTGGTTAAAAAATTATGAAAGTATTACTGAACTCTTGAATTCAAAAACACTGGTTAAAACACAGTTCGGACAGGTGTTTGAATTTTGTGAAAATAAGGTACAAAAGCTGAAATTTTTGCAGAACACTTACAACAATGACTAAGAAATTGTGCGGTGATCGCAAACTTGAAATAACATGTAATCTCTATGTATAATTTATATAATGATTAACAAGATAGAGGTCGACACGTCAGAATCAATAGTCCAATTCCACAGCCGGAGTTAAATGCCTCTTTTTTGACGCGGTCAACGTTAAGTTTGCAGTAGCGCTTTCGGCAGTCGGTGCAGAGCTTTCAGGCTTAAAATCCTCGAAAATTTGTCTTCTTATGTTATCTTCATCGCCTAGTGCCTTGTATTCAAGAGATTCGCCAAGCTCTTTGGAAGCTAAATCCCACGTACTAGGCTTGGGCTTACCGGTTTTTGTATATGTCCTTTGCAAAAGTAACCAAAAATAGTGCTTCTTTTGCTCCAATATCCTACGCTCATTTTGGAGTTTCTGTTGTATCTTTTCGTTTCTTTGCTTTATCAAACCATCAACAATCAAACTGATGTCTTCTTTATCCACCTTGTCAAATTTCCGGTCATTTTCCAGAACTTTTTCTATGTTTTGCTTGGTGATCTCGTCGCTATCGGCATCATTCCATTCAAAATTTTGATCTATCAACGTCTGTTGGGCTATTGATCTTTGTGCAAAGATGTACATCCTTTGTTCATCAACAAAATCTAAAAATAAATCAAGGCAGGACGAGCCATTCCTTCCAAGCATATGTAAAAAGCGCGGATCAGACTTTATATGAGGATAAATATCTGACCATCTAGTATTTGCTTTGATTTTGATTGGCACTTCTCTTAATAAGCTTTTAAAGTTATCTCTAGCAATACGGTCTCTGGTATAATTGCGCAGTCGGAGCTCATTTAGTTTGTTTTGAAGATCGTTTTCAATCGTATTTACTATTTTCAGATACTCGTTTAAAACATCTTCGTGGGTTAAGACTTTGAAGTGCCGGTTCGCCATATATCTCTTACTCTTATCAAAAACATAGTGATTTAAAAGCTGCTGCCAGGTTATGAAAGTTTCAGAGGATGATGTTGTTATAATACCGTTTAAATACTCTCTTAGTTCTTTTAGGGCCTGTGTTTTCAATTTTTTTTTTGATTCTTTCTGAGTGTCGATGAGGGTATCTATATAATCTTGAAAGGTCTGTCTCTTTGTCTTTTCATTGACCACGGAGTGTTTGTATATTGGTTCGTCGGCAATTAGTCTCTTTGCGGTAGGCCAACGGGTGTAATATTTTATATGAGAATTGTTTTGCAACATTTTCTGAAAGGCTTCTTTGAATTTGCTTGTTTCATTGTGTTCCTTA
>OBMA010001637.1_pt1 | contig 13614 bp, 7 predicted proteins | sample 1539141 | NCBI WGS metagenome assembly OBMA01 (sample SAMEA3991484, study PRJEB22521) | metagenome | biome: anthropogenic terrestrial biome; feature: sewage plant; material: raw primary sludge | place: Sweden | collected 2012-09-26 | reverse complement strand
AACCGTTTTTGGGTTAGCATCCTAGACAATCCCCACAGGGTTTATCGGTTGCGCCGAAGAAAGTAATAAAAACAATAAGAGCATACTACGATGACTATCAGACATATACATATCGCTATGATTTTTGCTTTTTTAGATGCATGTGCCATATTTTCTTGTATTTGATTAGAATGAAGTAAATTTAAAGATTCTATTTTATAGAAAAGTATATCGAAAAGCTAGAGATGGCAGGATTGAAGTGTGCCCTTTTCTCTTGTAACAGCATTGTTCAGTTTCATAGTCAGGACTAAGAAATTAACACATCCTTCCCATGTTATAGATGCAATGGAAGTTGCTTTAAAGCGGTGCAACATATATGTATATTAATAATATATCAGATCAAAGGGTGAGCCTAGAATATAACCTTTTATATTTATATAATAATCACAGATGGATTTGCATAATAATATGATTATAGCATTTCGCGGAAGTAGCCAAACTCATCATCTACCAGAACTCTTCTATCAAGAGCCATGTTAGCATGCTCACATGAAGTTTCAGAAATCATAGTACAACCAAAACACGAAGCACGATTTAGTCCATCTTCATTTTCCCAACAAAGAGGGTCTGAAGAGCAATTTACTGCACGTTTCATGGCAGACTTAATTATTCCATTGATAAGTCGTGGCTGCCCCTGCCAAACAAGGCCTCCCATACTACCTTCTGCACCATCAGCCGTGTAAATGAGAACTCCACACATTTTATCAGAATAATACAAACGTTCACTCAAACTTGCAGTTGGGTAACCACAAGAGAACTCAAGCTCTTTCATTAGAACATGACTAAAGGTATGCAGAAGATAGAACTTTGCTCGTCCATAGAGCGAAATCTCACTATACAAAAATTCCCCCATAGCTCCCTTATCAAGTTGACATTCATAGTGTTTGTTAAAATCAAATACTTCTGCCCATTTCTCAATCTTATCCATATCAAAAGCAAAGAATAAACCTTCGCCGAATGTCTGACTTGCAGGAAGGACAAAAATATCACTTGGAGTACCATCAAAGATAGGCTTTAATTCTTCTCCTGGGGGGACTATTTTTCCATCATTTGTCAATTTTGACATTGGCATATTGACACGACCAAATCCTAACTGGGTACTAGTAAGCGAAAGTGTATTGATTTGCTTTATTGACTTAAAGTAAGGTTTTAGTGGTTCAGGAATATCTATTTCCTTAAATTCAAGACCATCTTCCTTTCTTGAAGGATTATCAGAATCAGTAAAAACGTCGTATTCCGTCAATCTGTATGTTGCAACTAGATCATTTTCTTCCTCTTCCTCAACGAATCCGAGGAAGTTGTTCTTTATACTATCATAATCAAAAGCAATCAATGATGTCAGATTCCAGTCTGTATTTGCATCATCAAGGAACTCATCACAATCGTCATAATTCTTTTCCCAAAACTTTTCTTTAGTTAGGTCAGGTTTGTTTGCAACCTTATTATTATATTTTATGGTTACTTTCTGAAGTGCGATCCGCGCATCTGCAGTTAGTTGTCCATCCTTCTGTGGGATTAAATCTTTCGGTATGTATAGGCTACTGAAGCCACAGGAATAGTAAATACTGTTACTTGTTACCATTGCAACCTGCATGGTTGTTTTTGAGCCATTATTCAAACAACGTTCGTAAGTATTGTCTTTATCAACCCATGGGCGTTCTCCACGACAATATGGCTTTATATTCATAATACCTGAAAGAGAAACAGGAAGCTCACATTTTGAACACTTCAAAGTACCCCACGACTCTGCCTGATTACGTGCATTGAGCCATTTTATGTTATGCCGTCCCCCTTTACTACAATCTTCACAATCATAACCAAACAACTCAAATCCGCCCTCGTCATCAAGCTTTTCATGTTTTAATGAAGCACAGTAAAATTTGTACCAAGGAATATCAGATATGTGACCGTTCTCACATATCAAAATTAGAGGTACTGGTTTGAGGAGAGCATATTCAGCATCATCTGACAACATTTCTGCTTTGATTTTCCTATATGTCTTCTTATTTGGGTCTCTTGGTGGTACAAAGAAAGTCATCTTACCATCATTACAACGTTTAGTTTTCCATTCTTTACGCCAATCACTTAAAGGTTTAATTTCTGAATTTGCTGAAATAAACCATTGAGGAAAGTTTATAGCAGGCACATAGAACATGTCTTCACCCATTTCTGTACCAAGTTTCTCTTTGACAGATTCATACAAGGGATTTCCTTTGCGTTGTATTTGGTTAAACGAATTCAACTGAATATGGGGAACAGCAGCAAAGCCCTTAAGCTGAATGAATCCTTTTTTTGCCGAAAGGAATTCTACAAATCTGGGGTCATCTATTAGCTCAACACCACAACGATCTTGAATTTTCTTAAGATCAACAGGTTGTGGTAAAACCTCCTTGATTTTGTTAGTTACAACGTTTAGAAACTTCCAATTATCTGTACTTAGTGGCATGATAAAACCACCCCATTTGGTAGTTATTATAGATCCTACACCAGCAGCTGAAGAAAGTATCTTGTACTTTCCCATAGGCTGGTTATATTGATTTTCCTTGCGAATATCCATATTTTTACTTATTTAAGATGCGAAGCACTGCCTCTGGTTCAATTAATCTAAGAGCAGATGGAACAACCCACTTGCTATTAGCTTTATTTTCGGCATAGTCATCAGTTGATATCAAAAGAGGAGTTTCTTCTGATGCTTTTTTGCCTGCAGCATAATACACAAGGGACATTCCTTTGTCCACTTCTATCTTAACCCATTGATCAAGACTGTCTTCGATCCATTTATAAATATATTCAAGTTGCTCTTTAGTCATAATCTCTCGTTCTAAGGGGTGTTCAAATGCATCAAGAGCCTGTGTACGACTGAATCTTTCACCAAAATATTTTTTGAGCTCGTCTTTAAGATTCAAAGCATCATTATCTTGCATCTTTCTAGCATCCTTTCTATCAGCAAATTTATTATATATGTGCCTTATCACTGTGACCATATATAATGGCAGATATTTTTCAACCGCTTTAGGTGAAAATGGTGTAATAGAAATAGGCTCAACATAATAATACAACTTTTCATGAAACTCTCTATATCGTTCAAAATGAGATACGTCTCGTGAACGGAATGGATTATGTAGTGTTAATACCAAACCTTCTTTATCACGAGCAACGCGAGAACTTGCCTGAATATACTCAGCAATATTCCGAGGCATAGAATTCATAATAATTGTATTAAATCTACTAACATCCAGTCCCACAGAAATCATGTTTGTTGCTAGAATATAATCAGCTGGCAAGATTGGATAGTTGTATTTACCACTACCATCATCTTTTAAATATGGTAGTCTGTGGTCAGGGTCCCATTTAATAGATTGCGCTCTTGCCAATTCTTCTACAGCTTCACCTCCAGATAGGCGTCCTGTTAATTCCATCTTAGAAAAACCCTCGTTATATGCGTAATAACATTCAAGCATATCTGTAAATCGTAATACACGCTTAAATAGACGGCGAGCATATTTTGTAAATTCTAAATAGAATTGTGCATCTGTTTTACCGACTTCTTTCAACGAATTGAAATATGAAATCGTGGAATAATAATAATCCACTGCTTCAATGAACTCTTTATCGCGCATTAGCAATTTGTCCAGATTCTTTAGTTCATACAAAGCTCTATGAACAAATAATATTGCAGCAAGGCGCATTTGAGTAGTCATCTGGGTACGTCCTGTTGGCATTATACCAATGTACTTACGTTTTGACACAAAATTCCACTCCTCGGTCTCATTTTCTTTGTTTCGTTTGTAGAAAGCGAAGAATGAGTCGTCATAGTCTGTACCATTTTTAGGAAATATACTTACTCCTCTATCATACAAAGCACGTACCTGTAATGCTGTATTACGAGTTGTTGCAGTTGATGAAATAATCTTTGGTCTTACAGTTAGACCATCACTTCTAGTATACGAGCAAAGTTGGTCAATTGCTGATTCAAAAAGACTAACTGCAGAACCAAGAGGGCCCAACAATAAATGTAACTCATCCTGTATAATCAAATCAGGAGGATTACAACCAGTTCCTTTACCAAATATTCTACGCGAGTCTGCAGCCTTGTCGTTAACGTTAACTCTACGAGCTAGCTGAGCAAATTTATCAACAGTACCAAATAACAATGTTGGTGGTTCCTCATACACATGGTCATCACACAAGCGTACAGGGAAATAATTTCTTTTTCCGTATGTGCATTTCTTATTGCTGCATCCAAAATAAAAATGGTCAGTTGAGACTTCCTTACTTCTAAGAGTAGAACCACACCAAGGACATTTATAAAGGGGAATCTGACCATGTGAGCCATCATCTGTCCAGTTTTTTCTTACTTCTTCAGCCAAACACTTATAATGGTTAGGAAGTGAACTTTCTCCTACAAAGAGACCTATTGATATTTCCTCTTCTCCAAGATTATAGATACCCCATTTCCTTATTTGCTCAAGTGCCAATATCAATCGCATTGCACGTTGAAACTGTTGAGTTGTCAGAAGGCGAAGAGTATAACGCATTATAGCAGCAACACCATTACCACCATTACCTTCATATGACATTCTACGATTAATTGTTACTAAAGCAATAATGCCAAGATAAGACTCTGTTTTACCACCACCAGTAGGAAACCAAACTAGATCAACTAATTCGTTGCGTTTTTCCCAATTTGGATCGTCTATACTTTGAAAGACACTATCAAGATTCAACAATATGAAGGCAAGCTGAAAAGGTCGCCAAGCTGCAACTGTTCCATTAAATATAGTTGTATCTAATGCGTTATCTTTATAATAATCAATGGTTAGTTCCAGTTGGTCATCCCTTACTTGTTTTTGATTATTAACCTTACTATGCCAAAGTTGCATAAACATTGCTGTATTCATAAGGCGGAATATCTTCACCTTCTTTGCATCAGAAAGAAATTCTGTAATATTACGTTTTATTCTTTCGTAATCATCCTTACATTTATTAATGTTTTCTATTCCTATTGGATTTTTTTTAGCATCCATTTGCAAGATCCACGCATTATATGATTCAGTAAACTCAAGAAGACCAGAAACTATTTCAGAGTCTTTTGTGCTTGAAAGTACAGAAAGCCACTTAAACTGCAAGCATTTACTTTCTCCTAAAAACTTCTTTGGTAAATATACTTGCTTTTCCTTATTAAAAATCGCTGTGGATTTATCACGAGGCTCAGGTTCAACATCAGGAACTTCCACTTTTGGGAGGAATTCCGAGAAAACATGCATCACTCCATTTTTGTCTTTCCTCCAGTCTACTGAACACAAATGTCCTACACCAAAATCTTGTATGCTTCTATATAAGTATTGAAGTTTGTTTGCTTCTTGGTCTTCAAATACTGCAGAGATCTCATTTTTGTATTGTACAATATCGTTACTAGCAATATCAATCTTCACGCCAAAGAAACTTAATTCATTGACTTTCTCAGCAACAATAGAATAGTACTTATTACCATCCAACCTTACTTTGGTTGAATCGTTTGTAAGCATAACCTTTAGATAGACCTTACCATTATTTGATTTATAAAGTTGTAACCAGACAGATAGCGATGCTTCTACACCTGAGGATAGTTCATATTTAACTACTCCTTTCGTAACGCCTTCTTTTGGCTGGAATATTTTCTTTCTCCTTCCTGCATCAAAATTAAAATCAAATGAGGAAAGATCAATTTCTTTTGAAAAGTTGTATCCTACCCAATAACCAAAACCACGTGAATCGCAAATAGCAATAAGGTCTTCAAAATATGAAATAAATGTTTCATATTTTTCAATATACAAAATACGCTCTTTTAGCTCTTTTACCTTATTGTCATCAATATATACACCATCTTTCTCTACCCTGGTCAAAGCATGGTATAGTCTTCCTTTATAAGCACTAAGAAATTTATTTTTTTCTTGGAATGACGAATCAGAATAAATAGCATCAAAATCACCATCTTTATTTTTGGCTATTAATGAGCAGAAATGTTTATTTAATTCACGAAGATCATTACGGAATTTCTTGATATCATCAGCCTTATGTATAGGGCAAGAAAGTTTAAGCTTACCATCACTAAAAACAAAGTGCGAAGAAAACAGTTTCTCACTATTTTCTTCGGTATATGCTTTTTCAAAAAATTCAGAATCCTCAATGTTTACGAATAGCCGCGTTTTTTCAGTAAGCTTTTTATAGTATCTACCAGAAATCGTAATTTGAGTATTAAAGTTTAATGACGTTATATCTTTGACGCAGCATGAAATACCTATTCTATCAGGAAATCTGCGACTCAATGAGTTTATATCTTCATCATCCTCATCGTTGCCAAAATCCTTCATTTCGTCTTCTAACTCATCAGATTCTTCGTCAGAGGTGTTTTCATCTCCTACGTTCTCTTCGGCAGTTGGGTCTTCTTCAATGATTTCTAGTTGATTGTCTTTTCTAGGAAATAGTATTGCAGAACTATAAATTGAACCAGGTGTGGTGTTAATAACCTCGCACACTCTATCTTCCTCCTCTTCTAAAGAAAGAATACCGAAGTTGTTACCACAGCCTCCAGGACCAATTAACTGCTCTTGAATAAAACTTTCAAGGGCGTCTCTTTTATCTCTAATCATAATAGTATAGATTTTATCGGTCTTAATTTTAATTCTTCATCTAATATTAGATCAACGATCAATTTTATATCATTACCTGACGTAATATTAAAATAATCACGTACTTCGTAACTCAATGAACTATATGCTTTTTTCATATCAGTTTCAAGTAGACAGTGCGTTAGAAATGTTTTATAAATGGAATTTCTACCTTCTGTATTTGTGCTAGTCCTGGATTTTCTATGTCGAAGAATCTGCGTATACAAAGGTTCCATGCCTAAATATTCCACAATTACCCGTCTTTGCAACTTTCTACTTCTAGGTAGTATTGACACTTCTGTAGGATCTAACCAACGTTTGAAAGAATTCATTTGAATTCTCTCCATTGGTAGTAATGGCTGCATAATAGAGTTATAAACTACATGCTCACCCAATTCTATCACACGATGCTCCAGAAGAGTTTTCCACAATTCACGTTTTGACAATCTCTCTTCGTCTGAAAGATCATATTTAGAATCGTTTCTAATTATAGCTTCCCCCTCACCAATTTTATACTCTTTACTATCAACTATAAGCTCAAGCGATTGGAAAAAGTCCTGCAATGGTTGTACTTCTAGGACAGTAGGGTCTTCATATATTCTATCGACATCGGCAACAGAATAAATGAAAAGTTTATCTTCGTTCTTACACAATAGCAAGTCATCTTCGTCCAAAGTACGATGTTGCTTGCCAGAAAACGCAATAGTATATCTAACCTGATCACAAGATGACTGCCGTGACCTTACATCCAAATCGTCTTCATCATCTCGCGGTTCTGTACTTATTGTCGGCTTTGCTGGTAGTTGAATACTACTCCTTACGTAATTAGTACGAAAATCAGAATTCATTATTAATTTCTGCTGTTCGTTGTATCTATATTGATACCAACTAAAGCGTGGATCAAAGACAAGCATATTATTAATTTGAAGTGCATTTTGTCCTCTATTAAGAGCTATCTGATCAAATGAATTTGGATATATGGCCCAATTTCTTCCTGTGCAATGATTAAGCATTGACAGGACCAAAACCTGATTTTCACGCACTGAATTTACGAATTCACCATTCTCCTTATGTGTCTTTAAGTCTTTAAATGTATAGAGGCCTACATTTGTAGCTCCACATTGTTCCTTCAAATATGCGACTAATTCCGATTTGTATCGTTGGTCGATATTATAATCAAGAATAACGCCAACCTGTCGGAAATTTATCCATTCAAAGAGCTTATTCTCAATATAATTGGAATACTTATCATTCAGCATTCTAATAAAGTAATCGATATATTCCTCGTTGGCTTCAGGATTCATTTCCAGAATTTCGGCTATAATATAAGCTTGCGCTTTTGCAGTAAAGCAAATTGCCAGTTCGTTTCTAAGTTTTACTTCGTGAGGGAGATCTTGAAGAATAAAATCAAAAGCCATTTTTATATCACGCTGCTCAGACTCATCACTATTAGGTAACTCTAATATGCGAAGATCTTGTTTAGAACGGTTAAAAACATAATCCATTTCTTCATTAGTAAATGAAATGAAATCACGTGTTAAAGCAACTTTTTCTCGCTGTAAACGTTCAACAAGGTTATGTTTGTTCTCGTATACCCTTTGCAAACGATAAGGTTTCTGTGAAAATACAAAGAAAAACACATTTCTTACTCCCGTGTCATAGTCTTCATTATATTCATTTATTGTTGAACGTTGAAGTTGCATACCCAACTGGGTGTTACGACCATCCATATCTCGTTGAAGAAAAAGGAAAATATGTGGTACTTTGATGTCACCATCATTTTCCTCAATAGCATGATATAACTCTTTTTCCGATTGATCTATCAGGGCAAGTGACTTGTTTGTCGTGAATATCGACTTATTCTTTCTGTTTTTACGTTTGAAATCAGTCATCTCAGTGCCAATAAAGTCGTTAACAAAATGATAATGTCTCTTCATTTCGCCACTTCTAACTCTTTGGTCACAAATATATCTACTATACAAAAAACACCTTTCATTATCTTTTGCAGGATATCCAGGAAGGTCTTCAGGAAGATATTTATTAATGTTTTTCTTAATCTGATATTGCTGCTTATATAAATCTAACTGCAATCTAGTTATATTAGGAGGTATTACCATATTTGGATGTAAACGACAGTTAATAGCGTTTTCTTCCCTAATGTTATTACCAAACAACAACGACATTTTTAGAGCAACAAAGTCTTCACAAAGATTCTGCGCCCATTCTTCACAAAAAGGAAAATATATAATTGGCATTTTAACATCTTCATCATCTTCTGATGAGTAGAGAATATAATAATCCATTATATGATTGACAATACACAATAATTTTCTGCCCTCTTCAGCATGTACTTGAATTGGAACTAAGACATTCATGAGTGCCGAAAATTCTGGTGACTCCTGATTGAGTTTCTTTATGAAATTGTCGTGTACCATATTAGCCTTCCTTTATAATAATAATATTCAAATTCATTATTGCCCTTGTCATACCAACGTATATCTCAAATAGAAAATTGCCCCAAGAACTTTTCATTATCTTATCAGGAATTATCAAAATGATGTTGCTATCTTCGAGACCCTTATATTTGAGAATAGAAGTAAAAGCCAATAAATTTTTAGATTTACGCTCTATTGTTTGCTCAGTTAGAGGGATAAGCAAAGACTCCATTTCCGCGATGGTATCATATATGGAATCGTTAAAGTCGTCCTCTTTATATTTTAAATCTGAATGAATTAATAGTGTGGTTGAGTTCATTTCATGACAATATGCTGCTAATAATTTGGCTTGTTCTTTTATGGCTTTTTTGACGCTCCTTACATTATCGTAGGTGCTAATTGTCAGACCAGGGATATTGTCATGTTTTAATGCATAATAAAAGGTATCTAAAGATTCCTGATTGTGGTCAATAGACAGCACTTTATTAGCATACTCCACAATCATTCTATTAGTTGGAACTCTTTTATTTTCGTCAAGCACAAAACATGCTGCTTGTTCTGTAATAATACGAATTACTTCATTTAACTTTTTAGTAACATTGTTGTAACCTTGTTCTAAATCATAAAAGACTAAATATCGTCCCAGTTTTAGGCCATTATGTACAGATCCTAATAATTCGTCAAGAAGTATATCAACGCCTTTGTCTACTACGTCTTGTGCTTCATCAACTATGATATAATCATATTCGCATCTCATTACATCTTTCAATGCATTACGCATGTCTTTCCTAAAGTTTGGCTTACCAAAACGCTTTTCAATGTTGAACTCTGGATCTGTAATCTCCTTAACATAGTTATTGAAAGTATTGACCACACAAGTGTCTAATCTTTCCTTATCTAGGTCTAACTTCACTTTACTAGCGAGCAAGCCTGTCCAACACAAGTATAATCCTTTTAAACCACCATGTCGTTTGATAAATGCTTTTGCCATAGTAGTTTTACCAGTACCTGGACCACCTTCAACCACAATACGTGAATTTTTACGAAGTCCTTCCAATATGCTAAGATTATCAATATGCAGCCACTCGAGTACTTCTCGAAGAGAGGTAAGGCTATATTTGTTTCTATCTTCAACAGATGGCATGATTGAATATATAACCTCATTAAACTCTTGGTCAGTCATCGTCCTATTTGAACGTTTTTCTCTTCTTATAACTTCCAAGCAGAAATCTGCAAAAGAACAGTCGCTATCATGCTTTGTTTTATTCCACAGCTTATATGATAAATCCTCTCTTGGATTATTGCTTGTTCGATTAAGTGTGCTATGAGGGAATGCACAAATATAGTCTACAAAAACAAGATCTTTGTTAAGTACGCCATTGCTCAAAAGAGCCCATTTATAATGATTAGCTTGCTCAAAAGGCGATCTTTTCATTTCTGTTAAAACACCTTTATAAGAGTAATAATAACAGCCTCTCATTATCTCAACAGAGCCACCCTTTACTTCTACAACAATAGCACCTTCCTTGCAGATCAAAAGAAAATCAATTTGAATTTCATTCTGACCAGCATATGATATATTAAATGATTTATCATACCACATGTACCAAGTGAAAGGACTTTTGTCACAATCATGTATAATGCGTTCATACATATCCTTTTCCCCTTGAAGGACATTCCCTGTATTTTGATTTATGCCTATTATTGAATCGATAGACAAACTGTTACGTTGTGATTTCACAATTATAGCCATATTATTCCCATTTTTTAGGATTGATAAGATCTACCATTTTATAATTAAACATTTTAAGCAGCTCGTCTCTGTGCTCAGGAAATTTATCAAGAGTATTCATCAATGTACGAAGAGGTAAGCACATCTTGACTGTATTATAGTAACCATAATCTACATCAACAATAAACTCTTCGAAAGTTTTTAGTGGAGGGCGATTTTTGACATGTAATATATGCTCTTCCCAATAAGACTGATTTCTATATACGAACTCCCAAAAAGACATTTTCTTATAGAATTGCTGCTGGTTACACCAACGAGCTATCTGAATGTAAAAATTTGAAAGTTCATATTTATGATAGTCTTCATGACGCATAACATAACCAACACATCCATAAGACATTAGTACTTTGATCCTTTGGAATAGTTCCCAAATATCCTTATAGAACTTTTCATGACTATCTTCTGTTAGTTTAAATCCACAGAACAAATAGAACTTTGTACCCTTCTTTGGATTATAATGTTTCCAAATCTTTAATGCACGCTCAATCAATTCACGATCTTTCCAATTATCAAATGCAAAGATAAAATCTCCATGATACTTTGAACGAGATAGCATCTCTGCCATTTCTTCACCATATTCGCTTTGTGCAAGCATACGCTCATCCAAACCTTGCCGAAATTGGAAAGGACGCTTCGTATCAATCAGCTTCTGAAGTAGTGGCCGCCAAACCTCCGGTTTAGATGCAAGGAAATTGTCATCCCATAGGTATATGTATGGACGGATAAGGCGCCCCTTCTCGTCACGCTCATCATCAAGAAACCAATTTAACTCCGAAAATGGAAGAATATTATTTTCCAACTTATTTATGCAGAAAGGACAATGACGAAAACATCCACGGGTAAGAAAACCTATGGAGTATTTCTGATAGTCCTTGTATTTTCTCTTTGGGAAACCTTTCTCTATCTGTTCATTTACAAATGTATCATATAAATGATAATAAGGTTTTTGCCTTGCCATATCAATACCAAATGGTCTTATCAATTGGCGTTTTTTCGGATCAGATTCAAACTCTCTATAATTATTACGTAGAGTGCTCAGATATTCATCTGTCTCTAAACAATTCATATCATCTGCTCGCTTTTTAGAATATTCTTTTATATTGTTTATATTGGCATAAAAGCCTGTACCACCACAACGGAACTTTGCTTCTTGGGGTGTCCCAATTACGCGTGTGTATAGTTCTGGTAATTTGGTGAAAGTAAACACACGAGACATGTAAATAGTTGTATATCGCGAAATATCTACTTTTGGATTGAGAATTAATTCAAAGATAATTTGATTATCATAAAGGAGTCCAGCAATTTTAAGTAGTGTAAGATTCGGATGTCGCGTACCATTATCTAGTAGATCTGCGTCAACTAGTCCTATACACTTGTACATTGGAGATACTCTCAAAACTTTTATCATTCTATTATAAATATCAAAATTGTTCCACTATGCTACTATTATTTTGAAAAGGTTACAGATATCAGTTTACGGAAAAAATAGCAAGATCGTATTTATTATTAATTAGCGCTAAATGTTAAATTAAGACTATAATATCATTTTTTATTCACCAATTTGCTAATTTATCAAAACCTTGGTTATGTGCTTTAAATTTGGAAATAATTTTCCAATAATCATTTTGAACGTATGAAAAACTAAATTCTTCACCAGATTTATTTGTTCATCATAACCTTTTTTAGGACTGTTAACAGATTGATATACAGTTCCTTTGTCTTTGACATTAGTCCTAAGACTTACTATTTTTATTCTATACAACTTTCTATCCATTTCGACAGGATTATTTGTTTTTACTTTTCATGCTATTAATAAGCACTCAAAATTACAATTTTTTCTTGAAAATGTTGCACAATTAACTATTAAATTAATATATAGGGTCCGCTGAATAATCAGGATCTTGAAAGAGTCATAAAAAGCCTACACGCCACCCTAGCTCTTATATTTCCGAATTTGGCGTCATATTATAGACAATATCACAAATAAATTCTCTTTTGCTTTGCTATCACTTTATTTTTTAATAACTTCGCAGAAACAAATAGATAAAAACATGGAAACAAAGATAATTATAAATAACAATAAAGGTGAAGTTCAAGCCTTTGACGGAGAAGTACAAGTTGGACAGATTAATTTCAACATAGCAGACGGAGTTCTATCTATAGAGCATACCGGAGTTGTCGAGGGATATGAAAGAAAAGGTATTGCCGGCATTTTAGTTCAGGCTGTAACAAATTATGCTATGGATAATGGACTAAAAATAAAGCCTATCTGCTCATACGCACAAAGATGGTATAAACATAATCGACAATACAAAGATATACTTATTGAGGGTGAGTAAATTATCTAAAACATGCCAATAAGTTTACTGCCTACATTACTGATGACAATCCTTGTAGTGGGATATACACCTGGCCCAGCTAACATATATTCGCTTTTGATGTCTATTCGACATGGAAAACGAAATGTATTTAATATGTGGTTGGGGCTGCTTGCAGGATTCTCAACGGCTGTAGTTATCCTAGCCATACTTACTCATTTATTAGGCGCTGTACTTGGTTCATACATTGGATATGTTAAGTATCTTGGTGCTGCCTACATCATGTGGTTAGCATGGAAGATTTACCATAGCAGTGGACAAACGAAAGAAGACAATAGAGATTGCACATTCTGGAGTGGTTTCATTGTACAAATGACGAA